>Ga0209417_1002350_pt1 | contig 29556 bp, 23 predicted proteins | sample RifGroF2_FD_184002 | JGI IMG/M metagenome (GOLD analysis project Ga0209417, IMG submission 184002) | Groundwater microbial communities from Rifle, Colorado, USA - Groundwater F2 (SPAdes) (version 2) | ecosystem: Environmental > Aquatic > Deep subsurface > Groundwater | place: Rifle, Colorado... | reverse complement strand
TGATATATTCTCCAATGTTCCAGTAGAGGCTAATTAGTTCAGCATTTACGGCTCTTATTGCATTTGTCCGTGATTGTTTAATGAGTTGAATTATGTCCGCAAATCGTTTATCCATTTTGTTTCTTTAAGCTACAAATTTATCTCTTTTCAGTTTCGTTTATCTTCTGGAACCGGATTCCGACTATTACTGCTAACGGTTGCGTGTATGAAACGTTGGGGATTGCGGGCTTCGTCACTATCCGCCGACACAAACGCCGATGCGGGGCAGAACTATTGACTTAATCACTTAAACCCTAATGTTTTATACACGTTATTGAACTAAATCCGCCTACGCGGATAGCTATTCGTTTCAGTTTTCAAAAGTACCCGATTTTTTCTATAATCGTTAGATTATTAACAACAAAAATCAATGATTATGAGAAAAAAATCGGGTTTTACCATTGTAGAGCAGGCTATCGTGCTTGTTCCTGAGTTTGAAAAGGTTGTCCGGAGGCTGGAGCAGCAAGTTACCTTACGCGGTCAGAGTACGAGTACGCTGAAGAATTACATCAGGAGGATTGCCTTGTTTGTGATTCATTTCGGGAAGCTGCCCGAGCAAATCGATCCGGAAGAAATCAACGATTACCTTGTTTCCCTGGCCAGGGATCCGAAGTCTCCGTCACGAAGTAGTTTTAAACACATGGTTTACGGACTTCGTTACTATTATCGGCTTCTTGGGATGAATAAAAGTGCAATCGCCCTGCCTTCACTCAAAGGAGACACAAAACTGCCGGTGATCCTGAACCAAAGCGAACTCAAAGAACTCCTTGCTGCTCCGTCTCTTCTAAAACAACGCGTTGTTCTTGCCCTGATTTATTCGGCAGGGCTTCGCGGACAAGAGGTCATCAATCTGAAGATCTCCGACATCGATTTTGAAAGAAAGACCATCCACATCCGGCAAAGCAAGTACAAAAAGGATCGGGTGGTTCCGCTGGCTGGGAGTATGTCCGTAGGGTTGAAAAAATACTTGGCGGCAGAAAACCCGCACCTCTGGCTGTTCAATGGCAAAGAGCCCGATGGCCGATACAGTGTCAAGGGGCTTTCCTGGGTAATGCGTGAAAATCTGAAAAAAACTTCCATAAAAAAGGAGGTGAGCCTGCATTCCCTACGTCATTCTTATGCCACCCATCTGCTGGAACAGGGACTGAACATTGTGACCCTCAAAGAGCTGTTGGGGCATGCCGACATAACCACCACCATGATCTACCTCCATGTAGCACAGTGTCCATTGATTAAACCTCACAGCCCGCTGGATACTCTCTATAACTATCCAAAAAATGCGGACAAGGTTTGAACTGGCCGATGTGGTGACCCTTTTCGGTACAAAGCTGATTTCCAACGTCAAATTATCGCCCTTTCAAATTAAGGTTCTGCGAAAGATCGCAATCTGCCGCACTGCGGCACTAGGTGGGCATAAGGAAGTGTGCGACAGTTATGGTACGGAGCGCTACAGCTACAACAGCTGTGGCGATAGGCACTGCCCCAAATGTCAGGCTGCAAGACAGGCATTCTGGATCGATGACCTGGTGCAGAAAACCTTGCCCATAAAGCATTACCACCTTGTATTCACTGTCCCCCACCTTTTGAATGCCGTTTGCCTGCACAACCAAAGTGTATTTTACAACTTGTTGTTTGCATCAGTCTGGAATACACTCAGAGCCTTTGGATACTCCCACTTTAGTGTTGAAACCGGGGCTGTGGCGGTGTTGCACACCTGGGGTCAAAACCTTTCATTCCACCCACACATCCATTGTATTGTTCCTGCTGCCGGATATACCATCGATGGGCAATGGAAGGAAATCGGACATCCGGAAACTATTTATATCCAATCAATCAACTAAGTGAGTCTTTCAAAGCCCAATTCCTCGATAGTCTCAAGCGTACCTTACGAAAACAGGAAAAAATGTCGCTGTTCTTCGATACGGTGCAAATGGCATACAAGACACGTTGGGTAGTTCACTGTGAACCTTCTCTGGCTAATGCGGATCATGTGGTAAAATACCTAGGACAATACACGCATCGGGTAGCCATCACAAACAAGCGTATTTTGGACATAGCAGACGGAAAAGTGACCTTTATTGCCAAAGATTATCGGGACAATGCCATTAATAAACCTGTAACCCTTGAAGGAGTGGAGTTCCTGCGCCGATTCACCTTGCACATCCTGCCCTCGAGATTCGTGAAAATCAGGCATTATGGTATTTATAACCATACAGTCAAAAGCCACATGGGGTTGTTGTTTGTCCCTGAGAAAAAGCCCGACGTCGATGCCCTGATCAACCGCCAAAATCCTCCGGAGACCGGCCTGCAACGCTTCGAAAGACTCACGGGGGTCAACCCATGCACATGCCCGTTGTGCAAATCCGGATGAATGGTGGCAATCAGGGAACTACCGCGGATAAGGGCTCCGGATTGTTTCTTCCCTGTTCAATTTCCAGCTCTGAATTATTGATCATTACCAAATTGCGCTTATACGCAACAGGGAGTTCTATGCCCCCAAAAAGGGATATGTGCACAAAACTTCCTCACAAACGACTGGTATATTCCTGTATAATAACTCAAAAGCACAAAAAACTGCAATACTTCAAAGAACGCTTGTTATGTATTAATCCAAAAAATCATTAAAACCGCCATTAAGCACATAGCTTTTGGCCCCGCAGGTGTAGTTCAACACCGACTCCTCGCTCGGTCTTGCATACCGCTCAGAGTCCTATTTATAAGCCGCAATTATTTTTTATCTTAATTTAATCTATTATTAAACTCAGTTAGCCAAGTTATTAAATCATTAACATCTTTCTCAATTTCAACAGGCTCTGGAATTTCTATAGGAGTTTCTGTTGGTTGACTGTGTTCGTAACATGAATATCGTGTCATAAAATAATCTACCAAATCGCAGTCTTCTTTTTTGATTTTAGCTAACTGTTGAACTTTCCCCATTGTATTTACTGACCGTCTGTATCTCTGAATTACATCTGCTAAAAAATCAAGTTCAACAATGCGCTCAACTAATATTCTTATATCGCTGCACAAAGCTTTACCAAAAGGATAATATGCATCAGTTCCTTGTTCGTTAAAGACTTTTTTTGCTTTTGCAATTCTTTCATTTTTAATATTATTTAACGCAGGTATGGTTTTCTTGGCAAAAAGAGGAGTTTCTCCAATTTCTCCTGCTCCCCAATTTTCAGTTCTTATACCAATTATCTGAATAGCACTTGAACTGCATTTGTCGTTTAATTGACCTAATAAACTTAACCTATGAGTAAAAACAATAACTTGTCTTGTTTTGCTTAATTCAATTAAACGCTCAACTGTCTTTTCCTCGAATTGTTGGTCAAGAGAAGATATTGGGTCATCAAAAACGAAAGGATTATTGTTGTTTCCTCCTGTCACATCAGCAAGAAAAGAGGCAAGAGCAATTATTCTATGTTCTCCCTCACTTAATATATCAGAAGGTTTATAACCGTTGTTCCCTTTTAATCTTAGAGAATGTGTAACTGTTCCTTTTGCTGCTCTTTCTTTAACTAATTCTACTTTTATTTTGCCAGCATTTAATGCCAACAACTCTGAATTAAACCTTTTTACATATTCTTCTGTTATTGCAGTTTCTGATATCTCACTTGCTTTTGTAGTAATTGTGCGAGTATTGCATTGTGAAATCCAACTATCTAAATCAGCAACTTTTTTTAATCTATCAACCTCTTTTAGAATATTCTCCCTTTGTCCACAACACCATTTTTTAGCATTCAGTTCTAACAACTCATTCAAAGCTTTTACTCTGTTAAACTGTTTTGCATCCAACTCAAATTGGGTTGCAGATTTTTCATACACTACAGAATTTGACTTTAATATGTCAATATTATCCGCAATAAACTTTGAATCTATTGTGAAATCAATATTCAGTTTTATTGAGTTTGAAGCGGTATCTATCTGCTGCCATATTTTAACTAAACAATTCAACCAATCTTCATTAAGGTTTGCCGCATTACATTTTGTTGAAAGATTTTCTTTATTTATTGCAATTGGCAGTTTGTTAATTTTTTCAGAGTATTTTTTCTCTGCTTGAGTCGCTTCATTTTCAAGTTGACTTTTAACAAATGTTTCAAAAGATAATAATCTTTCTTTAGCAACTTCATTCAATGGCTGGTGACATAGTACACACTTAGAATCGTTACCTATGTTTGGATAATTTGTGTTTTTATATGCTTCTTGAAGTGAAAATGCTCTTGCCGCTTCCCATAAAGATTTCCAAACTTGGCTTCCTACACCCTGTAACTCAGATTTATTAGCAATAACGTGTACACTATCCTGAGATATCTTGCGTTTATTTAGGGCGTCATCTTTTAATGCTTTTATCTCTTTTATTGAATCAATATTTATTTGCGAGTAAGCTTCTGAGATTTCCTTGACAATTTTATCAATCTCTAATTTTTGTTTTCGTATTTCAGTAGCACTCTTGGCTGGGTCTTTTTCTTTCAACCGCTTTTCAACACTTAATCTTACTTGTTCGTTTTCATCATTCCAAGTAAAGATACTAGTAAGATATTGTACCGTATGTTCTTTTTTTAAGCTATTATATAATTTTCCAGCTTCCGTTAAAGCATATTCGTGTGGAATATTGGACAATGTTTTTGCTAATATTAATTTCTCATGTTCTAATTTTTCTTGAATTTTGGAATAATAGTGAGATATAGCGGTAAATAATTTTACAAATCTAGGCGTATACGTAACAGTATTGGCTTCATCAATATAACCATTCCCTGTAGTAGTGTCAAAAACATCAATTGTTTTTAAATCTGTTATTTGACTATTGTTAATACCCCATTCTACTTCCTGTTCTATGTTGTCAATTGAATATTTAACGACGCATTTCCCATTTGGATTAGGATTAAAAACATTAGATTTTAAATTGATTGCACGAGGTTTTCCACTAATTTTTTTTATAATTTTTGTATAACCAGATTTTCCCGAACCATTAGAACCATAAATAACAGCTATATTTTTATCTTTTTCAAGTTTTAGAGGATTTCTAGGGGCTAAACTTTCTATGTTTTGGATTGACTCAATAGATAATAATTTTACCTGCTTCTCATTGTTAGTATTTAAGAAATTGGGGAATGCTTTATCTTCAAAATTTGCATTAGATTTTATCATAGAGATAAAATCATTCATATCGGCGTCTTCTATAATCTTTGTAAGGATTCGATATGCTAATTCTGTTTGCCAACCTTTTAATGTCTTCAACCAGTCTGTAATGTTTTTTTGAGTATCCATAGCTATATTATTTTTTCACTTTCAAACATATCGTTACGTTGATTTATAATTGCGGCTAACGGTTTGGCGGTAAAATCCCGTTTTAATGGGATATACGGCGTGTTAGGTGCTGGCACAGTTATTATCCCTTGAAGCATCCATAAGCATCTTCATCAACAATTTTCAAAAATGCTTCTAGATTATACACTTTTGGCATTGGATCATATGGATACCATTTTAAATTTGCTCTCATCCAGTATATTTTCCATGCTTTCTTACTCTTAACAAATGTTGCTTTTGCATACGGATGTTTTTGAATCTCACATGGATTATTCCACGCCGGTCTAATTTCGACTAAAAACACACTATTACCTGTCAATTCATAACCAATATCTAGTCTCGGTCTTATACTGGGCTCAGGTCTAATCAAAGCAATGTGCTTTTCCAATGTTTGAGTTATTTCATGTATTTGGGATATGTCAATTGCCATATAAATTATTATTAATCAATTTTATGCGCTTGCACCTAACTTGTTAATAACTGTACAAAAATTAAGGTTAGCTCCTAGAATTTACGGGCTAACCTAACCTTTATTACGGGTTATTTTTACCGCTATAAAATTAAAACTTAATTAATTCATTTCCAATATCGGCACCTGACAAATTATTGAAAATCACTATACCAAACCTATGTGTGTCCTGCCAGAATCTTCTAGATGTTGAGTATTTATTAGCACACAGAATAACAGGTCACAATTTGTGACCTGTTATAATATTTTAAACAATATTTTGTGGTTGTGGCCGAATCCGGATTCAATTACTTTTTTATCTACCTACCATCCTCAAAAACTCCTCTTCATAGACAACTTTTATATTGCTGCCGGAGGCATTGTACTCTTCAATTTTTTTAAGTTTGGAGGGGCCGGCACCGTGGCCGACTATTACAAATTGGGTTCTTTTGGAGATGCCGGTGTCAATATTGGCACCATTGGATTTGGCGAGTTGGGCAGCCTCATCGCGACTGATTTTGCTTAATACTCCTGTAAATACAATTTTCTTGTTGTAGAAAGGGTGCTCTTTATCTGCGCAATCGAGATCGGGTTTAAGAAGGTCCCCTGTGATCCTTTCGTGACCAGCAAAACTGCTCTCCGCTTTTGAATTCTTAATAAGGGAATGGTTCGGCATAATGCCCAGTTTCAATTTAATAAATGCTTCTGCACAGGCTATTGCATCCGCCAGTGCGTCGTGGTGGTTTGTCAGGCAAATCTCCAGAGCGTCGCAAAGCTCTGTCAGTTTCAGATTTGTGAGGCGGTAGGTGCATTTATAGTTGAATTCCGGTGCCTCCAGATTATAGTGTTCTAGAGCCGAGTATAGAGCGGACATGTCAAAACTGGCATTGTGGGCGACAAGGAGGGTAGTGGAGAGCTCCTCTCTGAGTTGGCCCCACACCTCGTGGAAGAGGGGTTTCTCTTTTGTCATCAGTGCGTGAATGCCGTGAATACAGCTATGTCTGGCCGAATATTCATTGCCGGGCGGTTGGATTAGGATCGATTCCTGGCTGATTATTGATCCGTTTTTTACCCTGACCAACCCTATCTGGCATATGCTTGCCTGATAAGAAGTTGCAGTTTCTATATCGATGGCGGTGAAGGTGAGATAAGACATATTGGATTTATTTATAAATCAGAAAAAGAAAATGTTATATCCGTTGTTTGTCAACAAATATAATAAAAAGAGAATCAATCAATGCTTGATAATCAATTATTTTATAAGATTTTATATCTTTAAGGACATTTTCTACTCAATAATCGATAAAAGCTATGATTAACCTTGATGTCATTTACAGCCCGGCTGTGAATTTTGCAATGCAGCAAAACCATGTTCCTGTCATCAGAAAAATTCTTCTAGTCAATGATGAAGATGAAATTATTGAAGATATTAAAATTAAAGTTTCAATTTCACCTGAAATCTCAGATGAATTTGAAAAGTATCTTGACCTAATCCCTCCAAAATCCACTATTGAAATAAAAGATTTTAATCTTGATATTTCGCCAAATTTTTTATCTGAATTAACTGAAAAGATATGTGGTGATATACAGATATCTATATACAATGGGGAGATATTAATCCTAACTCAAAAATATCCTTTAGACATTCTTCCATTTAATCAGTGGGCCGGGGTTTCAGTTTTGCCAGAAATGATCTCGGCATTTGTAACTCCTAACTATCCGTCAATTTCAGCTATTATTCACAGAGCATCGCATTTTTTAGAGAAATGGACTGGGAATCCCTCTTTAAATGAATATCAAAGTCGTAATCCTGACCGGGTTAAGAAGCAGATGGCCGCAATTTATGAAGCTATTGCTGAGCTTAATATCGTCTATTGTACGCCACCAGCAAGTTATGAGTCAACAGGCCAACGAATAAGAATGTGTGATACAATTTTGCCAGCAAAAATTGGTACATGTATTGATATGGCACTTCTTTATGCTTCTTGTTTAGAGGCAGTGGGGATTAATCCATTAATTGTAATAATAAGAGGACATGCTTTCGCAGGTGCATGGATGATTAATGATACTTTTTCAGATAGCGTAAATGATGATATTTCATTATTAACAAAGCGAATTGCCAAAGGAATAAATGAGATTGTAGTTGTAGAAGCAACTTGTATGAATGCAGGGAATAATGTTGATTTCGATTTAGCGGTTTCAGCTGCAGAAGATCATTTAAACGACTCTTCAAGATTTGTTTTATTTGTTGATATTAAAAGGTGCCGGTTTGCATCCCTTAGGCCGCTGCCACTTAGAATTGCTGACAATGATGGAATAAAAATAATTGAATCACCTTCTGCTGTTAGAGACAATAATTCTCCGGAATCAATATCTGTTGATTCAAGAGTTATTAATAATAATAGAATTGAAGTAACAAAGCAGAGACTCTGGGAGAGAAAATTGCTTGATTTATCATTAAGGAATAATTTGCTAAATATACGCTTAACTAAAAGCACTTTACAGTTAATTTCAATTAACATAAACTTGCTTGAAGACGCGCTTGCTGATGGACATGAATTTGCAGTATTACCTAAACCTGTTGACTGGGATAATGATATGATGGATGCTGGAATATATCAGGCCATTAATCAGACAGATCCAATCTTAGATTTAGTTAAACAAGAGCTTACTCAAAAACGACTAAGGTCTTATCTTAGTGAAAATGAATTGAGCCAATCTTTAACAGGGCTTTACCGTGGCTCGAGATCTTCAATGGAGGAGAATGGAGCAAATACTCTTTTTTTGGCTTTAGGGTTACTTAAATGGTATGAAACACCAAGTAGTGAACGCCCGAGATATGCTCCTATTCTATTATTGCCGGTTGAGATAGTACGTAAATCTGCTGCAAAAGGTTATGTGATTCGTTCCAGAGAAGAGGAGGTAATGATGAACATCACTTTGCTTGAAATGCTTCGTCAGGATTTTAGGATGAATATTGGCGGTTTAGAGATTTTACCTAAAGACGATAGTGGAGTAGATGTTAAGCTTGTATTTAACACTATCAGAAAAGGTATTATGGACCAAAGAAGATGGAATGTAGAAGAGCAGGCGATACTTGGTATTTTCTCATTCAGCAAATTCATTATGTGGAATGATATTCATAATAACGCCGACAAATTATGTAAAAACAAGATTGTAAAAAGTCTAATATCGGGAATAATTGAGTGGGAGCCTGGCGAGGAAGTTGACTTTAACCTTGATAAAGACTTTAAACCGGCAGATATTGCACTCCCAATTAGTGCAGACTCATTTCAAATGGAGGCAGTATGCAATGCAAGGACCGGAAATAGCTTTATTTTGCATGGCCCTCCAGGTACCGGCAAATCCCAGACTATAACTAACATCATTGCAGATGCACTGTATAGTGGGAAAAAAGTTCTTTTTGTTGCTGAAAAAATGGCAGCATTATCAGTTGTTCAAAAAAGGCTTTCAGAAATTGGTATTGCACCGTTTTGTCTTGAACTTCATTCGAATAAATCCAAAAAATCAGCAGTCCTTGAGCAGTTAAAGGCTACGACAGAGGTGCTGAAAAAGTCTTCACCGGAGAATTATTCTTTTGAATCTGAAAGGCTTCATAAAATTCGGGAAGAATTACGCGACTATGTTGAAATATTGCACGAGAAATTACCATCAGGTATATCATTGTATGATGCATTATATTACTATTATAATGTCTCAGATATAAGCTCTGAATTTGAATTTCCTAGTTCTGTTGTACCTGAGATATCTTCGTCAAAGTTGAGTGAATGGAAAGATATTGTAGAGCAAATGCAAATATTATCAGATCTTTATGGTTCTGTTTCTAAACACCCTCTCAAGGAGATTACTTTAAGTAGTTTTTCACAGACTGTTAAATTAGAGTTATTTGACATTTTAGGTAAACAAATAGAGTTATCACATCAACTGGAGAGTAGGACAAATGAGGTAATACGTTTATTAGGAGATGAGTACAAATGTAACGCTCTTAATTCATATGTGTTGCTAGCAGAGATGGCTGAAGTTCTTTTTAACATTAAGCATTTTGCTAGTTCGTTGTTGAAGTTGCAAAATTTTGAAAATGAAATATCACAATTAAGAGAGGTTATATCTCACGGATTTGAAAGAGACAGAATTAAAAGTGAGTTAACAGCCAATTTCTCAAAATCGGTACTTGATATTGATGCAGACAGAATTCTTGTAAACTGGAATATTGCACAAAATAAGTGGTTTTTGACAAGATTCTTTTCTCAGAATAAAATTGGTAGAGATTTAAGAGTATATTCTTTAAATGGGAAGATACTTAAAAATAATGTAGTACATATACTTTCATTAGTAGTGAAATATCAGCAAGAAAAGGATTTGATTAATACTAAAACAGGTTTTTATAGCAATACCTTTGGTTCTGGATGGGAGAAATGGGACTTGATGGAGGCGTGTTGTAATAATGCAATATTAGTAAGAGAGAAGATAATGCAGCTTACTGGTGATATCTCTAAGGGTTTAGTTACTTGTGAATGTCTTGCTTTTAATTTGTCGAATGGTCTGAGCACATTTAAATCTTTAAATGATAATAAATTAATTGAATTTATTGAAACTTTCAAAGCGTTAAGGGAAGTAAATGAATCAATCTCATCAAAATATGGATTAACGTTTGTTAATGACAATTGGATAGAAGATAATTTAGCTCTTACTGAAAGGTTATATGAAAATATTGATTTGCTGAAGGACTGGTGTAACTGGAACAACTTGAAGAATAAGGCATCTGAAATAGGGCTGAATCAATTTGTTTATTATATATCTTTAAATGACATCAGTAAATTATCAGGAGCATTAGACAAAGCACTTTTTAAGGCAATAATTAATTATTCTATTGAAACACATTCTATTTTGGCAAGTTTTAACGGAAAGTTGTTTGAGGAAAAAATAAGAAAATTCAAAGAGTTAACCAGTAGTTTTGAGAAAATTACAAGAGAGGAGTTATTTACGAAACTAGCATCTGATATTCCATCATTTGTGAGAGAGGCATCACTAAGCTCAGAGGTAGGTATACTTCAAAGAAACATAAGGAACAATGGTCGAGGGATGTCAATTCGCAAACTGTTTGACACAATACCCACTTTGTTACTAAGAATTAATCCTTGTATGTTAATGAGTCCAATGTCAGTGGCTCAATATATCGATGCTGATAATTTGCAATTTGATTTAGTTATATTTGATGAAGCATCTCAAATGCCAACCTGTGAAGCAGTAGGAGCAATTGCTCGTGGTAAAAGCTTAATCGTTGTTGGAGATCCTAAACAGATGCCACCTACAAATTTCTTCTCAACAAACACTATTGATGAAGAAAATCTTGATAAGGAAGACCTTGAAAGTATCTTGGATGATTGTTTAGCTCTTTCAATGCCATCAAAGCATTTACTATGGCATTACCGTAGCAAACATGAGAGTCTAATTGCTTTTAGTAATTCTCAATATTATGACAATAATCTACTAACATTTCCTTCTCCGGATGACATTAAGAGTAAAGTTACTTATCATCATATTGAAGGTTATTATGACAAAGGAAAGAGTAGACAAAATAAAGCAGAGGCTGATGCAATAGTCAGTGAGATACTTATTCGGTTAGCTAATCCTGAATTGTCAAAACTGAGTATAGGAGTTGTGACTTTCAGTTCCGTTCAGCAAACACTAATTGAAGATTTACTTAATGAGGCATTCATCAGAAATCCTAAACTTGAAGCTATTGCATTAGAGTCTGCAGAACCATTGTTTATTAAAAATCTTGAGAATGTTCAAGGTGATGAGAGAGATGTGATTCTCTTTTCTGTAGGATATGGCCCTGATAAAGAAGGCCGCGTAAGTCTGAATTTTGGTCCACTAAACAGAGAGGGTGGTTGGAGAAGATTGAATGTTGCTGTTTCTCGAGCAAGATATGAAATGAAAGTATTTTCTACACTTAGTTCCGACCAGATTGATTTGGCAAGAACTACTGCAGAAGGAGTTGCCGGACTTAAAGCGTTTCTTGAATATGCCGAAAAGGGGAAGAATGTTGTTGCAGTTTCGTCTCAAAATATTAAATCAAAGAGTAAATCACTTCTTGATGTTATTGCAAACAGAATTAAAGAATTTGGATATCAGGTTAATACAAATATCGGTTGTTCCGGATACAGAGTAGATATCGGTGTTGTTAATCCTGAAAATAAATCGGAATATATTCTCGGAATTCTTTGTGACGGGGCAAACTACAAAGCTGCGAAAACGGTCAGGGACAGAGAAGTTATTCAGATAGATGTACTTAAACTTCTCGGATGGAGAATTCATCGTGTCTGGACAATGGATTGGCTGGAAAATGAGGCAAAGGTAATAGATGATATAGTTGAAGCTATAGAAAATGCGCCTGAAAGTCAAGAAAAAGATATAGTTAAAACAGTTGAACCATCTATCGAGTCCTGTCAAGTAATAGCTAATGAGTATATCTCTAATGACCGATTTGAGGGGGTTAAATCTTATCTCGCAAATTATAATGTTACCCCCCTAGAATATTCTGGTGTTTTAGCAGAGGAATTTACTCTTCCTAATTGGGAGGGACTTATAATGAAGCAAATTTTGGAAGTTCTGGAATGTGAAGCTCCTATAAGCAGAGATCAGCTTTGCAAAAGAGTGTTGTCAATGTGGGGGATCTCCAGGATTGGAAGCCGGATTGACATTCATTTTCGTAGGATTTTTTCAAGAATGAATCTTAAATCAACGGGTGACGGTATTATACGCTATTTTTGGAGAGAAGACCAGAATCCGGAAAATTATCTCAATTATAGGCCTTTTATGACTAATGCGGCAGATATCTCTCCTGAAGAAATTAGCGTTGCTGTGAAGGAGGTATTAGAGGCCCAGATTAGCCTTTCTCTTGATGATTTGATAAGGGAGACTGCAAAATTGTTTGGATTTACAAGACTAGGTAATATTGTAGAACCGGCTATGCGCAGGGGCATTGAGAAGGCGATTCAGAGAGGATTTGCTAAAGAAGAGGGTGGAAGAGCAATAGTTAATTAGCATATAATCAATAATATACCACAATTGGTTTTTGATTAGAGCTAAATCTAATCACAGATGATGTGTTTGTTGCATATAGCTGCTTTACTCAACCTCTTTTCCACAATGTGGACACTTTTTGCACTTTTTATCTTTACGACCAATTTTATCAATAAATCCGGCACTTACTAATCCTGTTGGTAGCGCTACTAAACCTATCCCAAGTACAGCTATTATCCCACTTATGAACTTCCCTAGTCCGGTTATTGGATAAACGTCTCCGTAACCAACAGTTGTCAATGTTGCAATAGCCCACCATAAACAAGAAAGTATGTCCGGAAATTTATCAGGTTGTGCGCTCCCTTCAACATAATACATCAGAAATGATGCTACAAAAAGTATTAATAATGCAACAAACCCTGTTAAAGCCAAATCAGATTTCTTCTCTTTAATCACTGATATGATAAGATTCAATGAATTATTATAGCGATTAATCTTAAATACTCTGAAAAATCTCATTAGCCTAAGTATTCTCAGAAATCGCAAATCAATTTTAATTAATAAAGGCAGATAGAAAGGTATTATCGCTAATAAGTCAATAAGGCCATAAGTGGAGAAAATGAATTTTGATGCTGATTTAAATTTACTTGAAGAAGGATGTGTGAGACTAGAAATATAAATTCTTATCAAATATTCAATTGAAAACACAATAACAGAAACAAACTCAAATTTGCGCAAAAAGCCTCCAATTGATTCGCTAATTTTTGGAATAGTTTCAAGTGTCAAGGCAATTACATTTAAAACGATTAAAGCCATAATAGCATAATCAAAAATCAAATTAAACCTCGAGCCATTTGGCCCTTTTTCTACTAAGCGATGAATATTGTTTTTATTCATTTGAATTCTGTTTTTATGATAATATTATTCTGAAACTGCAATGTAAATATATGCGTGTGCTGTTGCTGAGCAATGGCATATATTTACTCTTTTATGCTGTACTGCTTCGGCGACAACATATTTAATAGCTTTTTATAAGCGTTAATAGCATTAGTACAATATTTCTGGTTTTTATCAATGCAAAATAGAATGTGATTATAACGTGCAATTAATACTGGATTTTTAACTAATTGTGCTCGTTCTTTAAGATAAGTTATCTGTTCCTCTGAATATAGGTCAGGGGTAGGGAACCCAATTTCTTTTCCATTTTCATCAACAGAGTAAAAATCAGAAATAAGCTGTCCTTTTCGTAATGCGAATCGTAAACTTATATGTTCTGCATTTAATAAATTATTCCATTCAAAATCGAACATTTCATTCATAGGTTTTAGTTGCTTCATTAATTCCCATCTGTCAAATATGGTAATCGACTCTAACTGACTATAATATTCTTGGAATTGGTCTGGAATATTTTTCATTCTTTATTTGGTGTGATGTGCTTTTTTAAACTTGTTGCTAACGTTTTCGCGGTAAAATCCCGTTTTAATTGGATTTAACGTGTGTTAAGAAACGTTGTTATTTAGACACATTATCTTCAAGTTTCTTTAATATTTCGGTTACTTCAAAATCTAACACTGAAAAAGCAAACCATCTCTTTCCTAAATCTTTCAAAGATGCTCCTATATGATAAATAATTTTTTTGTCAAGGATCAGAAAACGGTCATGAGATTTATTAAACTGCTTTATGCTTATATCGGGATATTGAAAACGATATTTTCTCAGGTCAAGGTTCATTTCTGCAGTCAAATTTGAGGTATAGACGATTACTTCCACCCCAGATTGTCTCTTCGATAACATAAGAAGTACACTTTCATCAATATAATTATCAATTAGAATGATAGATTCTTGAGCTTTTCTGATTAGATCAATTACAAAAATATAAGCATCAAATACTTGCCCTTCAAAGAAAATTCCTTCTTTTGGTGGCAAGTTTGTTTTAATCTGAAAATCGAATTCTTCTACTTTTGTTTTTAAATAATTTACATCTTTTTCAATCCTGTCAAAGCGATGACTTAAAGCATAACCTTTAAGTAAATAATCTTTAAGAACATTATTTGCCCATATCCTAAATTGAATGCCTCTTGATGATTTTACACGATAGCCAACCGAAATAATGACATCTAAATTATAATACTCTACTTGATATGTCTTCCCATCAGTTGCAGTTGTCGCAAATTTTGCGACAACTGGAATTTCTTTCAATTCCTCAGTCAAGACATTGGCGATATGTTTTCCAATTGTTTTAATATCTCTTTCAAATAATGTCGAAATCTGTTGTCTATTTAACCAAACAGAACCTTCATCAATCTTAACTTCAAGTCTTGTTGTTCCTTCATCAGCCTGATAGATTATGATTTCATCTCTCATTGGTAATTATTAATGTTTTTAGAAAATTTATAATGAGTTTTTTATCTGCAATGTTTGCTAACGGTTTGCTGCTAAAAAGCGTAGGGGAGTTCGAAGCAGCAATCTTGTCCCACGTTAAAAATATACCAAATATCCTAAAAAAACTTATCTAACTCTCTGCCCCAATGATTTTTAGCAGCTGTTGTAGTGCGTTTTTATTTCTCGTCGCTTTTATTCTCTCTTTTTCTTTTCTGTCTGTGATTTAAATATTCATAGGTCAGAATAGCTAAAAGAGAACCTAATACACTTCCTGCAATATCATTAATATCATACTGTCTACTCGCTCCAATAGATTCTAATTCGTCGAGTATTAGTGCGAGCATCGTGAATAACGACCCTAAATAGACAATCAATCGTCCTAATCTTGGTTTCCTTATTAGAACTGGATTCACAGCACATAAACTAATCAAAAAAGCTGCAATAAAATTAGGGAAACTACCTGTCAGAATTTGAGCTAAATAATTCTCATTGAATGTCGGTCTAAAAACAGTCTTGTTGATATAGATTAATAAAACTAACAATAGGAAAAGAGTCAAGTTTATTCCTATAATCTTGAATACGATTTTCTTTTCAATTCTTGGTTTCATAAGTGATTTAATTTACTTGTTAATCAGAGTCTTTATGTATTCAATGCTCTTTATTCTGTTTCTGCAAATCGTATTTGCCAATCATTATCGTTCTGTCATAAAATGCACTACAACGTAAAAGTGTTTTATACATCGTTACCCTACAAATATAATAAAAGTGTATCAATCAACACTTGATAATCAGTTATTTTTAAAGAGATAAGGTAATGATGTATAAAACATTGTTGGACTAAGCCGCCTTTCTATGGGTATTCTTTCAGGAATGTTTCTTCCAAAGCTGCAAATTTTTCTTTTGGGCATTGGCTTTTCATACAATTCGTCCTTCAATTGGTTCTTTTTCCTAATAATGCGCTTCGTTTCGGGCATAGTATACCCATTGAGGTTTTGCAGGACCACATAAGTATGTATAAACAGGTCAAAGAACTGGTAAAGTATGTTTTTTATCCAGGTTTAAGACAAAAGACAGGATTCAACATCGGTTTCAACCTGCCTGATTTGCACTTTGGGCAACACAAGGGATCTTTGCCTGTAATGTTTCTCCACACTTCCAAAGCATTCAGCCCTTGCAATACCGGAAGGAAAGTAGTCTTTCCAATAAGGTCAAAACAGAGTGACAGCTTTGATTTCATATTGCACATTGCCAAGAACCCGAAGTATCTAACTTTGTAGAACCCGTATGGCAAAATATGCTGTAGAAAGCGCCTGATAAATTCTTCTGCATCAAGAGTTATCCGTTTTCTCACTCCTGCCGCTTTGTAGTCTTTGTAGGAAAATGTAACCTTTCCGTTCTTGTGTTCAATTATCCTATTGTTAGAGATGGCCACACGGTGAGTGTAATTTCCGAGATAATCTACAAGGTTATCAAAGTTCGAAAAAGGTTTTTCACAGTAAACAACCCATTTTGTTTTATAGCATCGATCTTTGACTCGTTTAAAACTATCAATCTCTTCAGGAAGCTTGATATCTCCAGCATTAATTGCGACTTCCAGCAATCTGCACAGTATGCCTCGAAACACTGAACTGAGGGCCTTGACTGGTATAAAGAACTTTTTTTCTGAAACAAACCACTCCATCATATCCTCAGAGAGACCACCAGCCGGAACAATCATATGAATGTGGGGATGATATACCAATGTTTGACCCCAGGTATGAAGAATTGCTACTGCTCCGGCCTGAGCTCCAAGAAAACCGGGATTTGCAGCACATTGCATCAATGCCTTTCCCGCAGCTTTAAAAAGCAGCCCGTATGCAATGTTCTGGTTGATGTAAAACAACCGGTGAAGACAGGGTGGGATTGTAAAAACTACATGAAAGTGTCTAACTGGAGGGAGGTTGGAGGCAAGCTTGTCCACCCACTGGGCTTTCTTGACAAACTGGCACTTGGGACAGTGCCTGTTACGACAAGAGTTGTATGATTGTCTTGTGTAGCCACAATAATCACAATGGTCTATGTGACCACCAAGAGTGGAAGTCCTGCAATTTATTATGGAGTTGAATGCTTTGATTTGTTCCGAACACAAACTATGACTACTGAGAAACTCTTCTGCATAGCTGCTGAATATATCAGCTAGCTCAATGCTTTGCCTTTGGTTTTCCATAACTTTCTTGATTTATACTTCAAGAGAATCCAAGGGAGAGCTAATCCTAACCTGTCCTTCGTTCGCTAGATGAAGGTAGACCGATGTCGTGGTCAGGGATGTATGTCCAAGAAACTGCTGGATAAGCTTAATATTAACTCCATTCTCCAGAAGATGAGTTGCAAAGCTGTGTCTCAATGTATGAAACGAAACATTCTTACCAATGCGGGCTTTTGATGCACTTTTCTTTATGATATTTTCAAGAGTAGTGTCTGATAAATGAATACCTTTTTTTCCTTGAGATTCAAAAAGGAAAACGGAGGGCCGTTCATATTTAAAATAAAGCCTTAGTAAATCCAGTGTCTTAGACGAAAGAATTGTATACCTGTCCTTCTTCCCTTTCCCCTGAACTACGTGAACCTGCATACGCGTGGAATCTATTGCTTGGGGTTTGATCATTTGAAGCTCTTGTCTCCTCAGACCTGAAGAATAAGTCAGCATAAGGATGGCTCTGTGCTTTATGTTGCTGGTGGCATTTATTATCCTTTCTACTTCTTGTTGAGATAATACAACCGGCAGCTTCTTCTCCCGTCTTGGACGTTTTATCTTAAGCTGTTCCCATTCACGGTGTAGGACATCAACCTGTAGTATCTTGAAAGCACTGATATACTGATTGACCATTGTAGTAGAAATCTCATCTACCGTTATTCGATGATGCAGATAATCCTTGAACTGCTGAGTGGTAATCTTGTCTAGTGGTTGATCGCAAAAATTTTCTATCTTTGACAATAGCCCACTATAAGATAGAATGGATCTTGGGCTGTAATTGCGGTACTGCATCTCATGGATGAGCCCCTCAATAAACTGAGAATTAATGTTTTTCATGATGGTATGTTTTGAAGTTTGCACCTCTAATTTACCATCAAATTACCGCCTCCGAAAGGGGGCGGTTTAGTTCAACTTGTTTATGGGTTGAACAAAGTGTGTTTAAGGCCACTAATTTATGGGGCTTTAAACACCTTTGTGGTGGTTTATATTTTTCGGAAAAAAGTTGTTATAAATCAAAGTCATCGGCAGGGTTTTTAATATTTTGAAGACCGGTCATACTAACGTGGGTGTAGATTTCTGTTGTTTTACTGCTTTTGTGACCTAGCAACTCTTGAATGTATCTCAAACTTACCCCCGCCTCTAAAAGATGTGTTGCGTAGCTGTGCCGCAGGCAATGCAGCGTAAAGTTATGATTTTTATATATTTTGCCCAAATATTTATGAAATATTTTTTCAAGACTTGTTTCGCTATAACTATTACCTTTAAACTGCCCCTCTATCAAATAAGTAGAAGGTCTATACAATTTATAATACTTGATAATCATTTTCATAAGCTTCTCACTAACTGGCAGTACACGGTCTTTTTGTCCTTTTCCATACAGCCCCCAGGATTACCTCCCTGCGGTCGTTGATCCTGGAATGGTCGGCAAAACAGCCCCCAGGATTACCTCCCTGCGGTCGGTGATCCTGGAATGGTCGGCAAAACAGCCTAGGATTACCTCCCTTCGGTCGTTGATCCTGGAATGGTCGGCAAAACAGCCCAAGATTACCTCCCTGCGGTCGGTGATCCTGGAATGGTCGGCAAAATAGCCCAGGATTACCTCCCTGCGGTCGTTGATCCTGGAATGGTCGGCAAAACAGCCTAGGATTACCTCCCTGCGGTCGGTGATCCTGGAATGGTCGGCAAAACAGCCCAAGATTACCTCCCTGCGGTCGGTGATCCTGGAATGGTCGGCAAAACAGCCCAGGATTACCTCCCTGCGGTCGGTGATCCTGGAATGGTCGGCAAAACAGTCCCCAGGATTACCTCCCTACGGTCGGTGATCCTGGTATGGTCGGCAAAACAGCCCAAGATTACCTCCCTGCGGTCGTTGATCCTGGAATGGTCGGCAAAACAGCCCAGGATTACCTCCCTGCGGTCGGTGATCCTGGAATGGTCGGCAAAACAGCCCCCAGGATTACCTCCCTACGGTCGGTGATCCTGGAATGGTCGGCAAAACAGCCCCCAGGATTACCTCCCTACGGTCGGTGATCCTGGTATGGTCGGCAAAACAGCCCAAGATTACCTCCCTGCGGTCGGTGATCCTGGAATGGTCGGCAAAACAGCCCAGGATTACCTCCCTGCGGTCGGTGATCCTGGAATGGTCGGCAAAACAGCCCAAGAGAAGAGAACCCCGCGGGCGTTGCCTCGCGTGGTCTTTTTGTTTTGCGGCCGCCTGTGAGCAAGCTCAGGCGACCTCCAAACAAAAAACCCCCGATTGCCTTTGGCAGTCGGGGGTTCTCTTCTCTTGTAGCGCGACCCAGGATTGAACTGGGGACCTCATGATTATGAATCATGCGCTCTAACCATCTGAGCTATCGCGCCGGAATTGGAGTGCAAAAGTAATACTTTTTTGTTACGCGGCAAATAGATTGTCAAAATTGTTTATTTTTGGGGAGTGGGGGATACAATTAATAACTTTAGATATGAGGGTATATTTTTTTATTGCTTTGGTGGCTACGTTGTGGTTGCCGGGTCGGGTGGCTGGTCAGGACGATTTTGAGACTGAGGTGAGGTGGGCGGTTAGGTGGCAGATGCAAAATTATCCTAAGTCCCGGTTAACAGATCTTTACAAGAATTTCTTCCAGGATAAGTTTGGGCCGGGTCATCTGTTAAAGGATACCGCGGCGGCGGGTAGGTATTTGAGGGAGGAGCTTACTCAAGTGAGGGGTAAATCTCAGGTGCAGATGGCAGAGAAGACCGGTTGGGAGGGGCGTTTTTTGAGGGTAGATCTTTCGATTATCAAACTAAAGATGGTAAGTTACAGTGATTTTTTCGCTGCTTTTGTGAGTAGTATCTCAGATGCGCCGCAGCCGGATATTGAGAGCTGGCGGGATGAGTGGAAGGAGATTGAGAAGATTATCCATACGCTTTACCCACGTCTGCTCTATTTTGAAGATGATTCAAAGGCTATAGACAAACTGCTCTCCAACGGGGAGTATGTGGTTCACCACAGCGAAACCTATATAAAATATCATAACCCTCACTACCGACTAATAGAGGCCTCAATTTTTGAGGAGTTAATGAGGGATGCAATAATTGGATATTAGTTGCTAATCAAGATTTTAGGCAAGCTTTTTTAATAACACAACTGCGTAAGCCTCAACTCCCTCTTCGCGGCCTACAAAACCCAGCTTTTCACTGGTGGTAGCTTTAACCGAGATACAATCCGGCGGGCAGTTAAGCACACTGGCAACAGTGGCTCTCATCTGCTCAATATGGGGTGCAATTTTAGGTCGCTCCAGAGTAATTGTGATATCTGCATTCACAAGAGTATATCCTGCCCCGGTAATAAGGGCATAAACACGCCCGAGAAGAAGTTTACTATCTATCCCTTTGAACTCTGCAGATGTGTCCGGGAAGTGTTTTCCGATATCGCCCAGCGCAAGGGCACCAAGCAGGGCATCGCAGAGGGCGTGAAGAGGGGCATCGCCGTCCGAGTGGGCAATACAACCCTTAGTGTGTTCTATCTGCACACCGCATATCCAAAGAGGCAGTTTGTGTGCAAGTGCGTGCACGTCGTATCCGTTTCCTATCCTGTACATAATACAAAGCTACAACAAAATTCCTATAATTATTGTTATCTTTGTCTTCATAAAACGATGGTTATGGGTCTAAATTTTAGCTTTTTTAAAACACCCAAACACAGGGTATTCAACTATCAGCCCCTCTATTATGACGAGCGCAAGGAGGCTCTTCAGGATAGAATTGCCAAAGCCAGAGTGGAGGAGCAGGGCAAAGAGAGGGAGTATATTCCCGGGAAAAACATCAGAACCAATTTCCGTAAAGCCATTTATGAAAACCGAAAGCAGGCAGGCTCACCAATGGTAATGAGAATTATTGTACTGCTCTCATTATTAGGCCTTATGACAGCAGCCTATTATGTGGCTAAATCCATTGGCCTATTTTTTATTTAACTTGTAGATGATAAAGGTTCTACCCGGTCATATCTCCAATCTAATCGCAGCCGGAGAGGTGGTACAGAGGCCTGCCTCTGTGGTTAAGGAGCTTATGGAGAACTCCGTTGATGCGGGCGCCCAAAATATTTCGCTAATTATTAAAGACTCCGGAAGGACACTCATTCAGGTGATAGACGATGGGTGCGGCTTCTCGCAGGAAGATGCCAAAATGGCCTTTCTTAGACACGCCACCTCTAAGATCTCCACAGCAGAAGATCTCAACTCAATACACACATTCGGTTTCCGCGGAGAGGCCCTGGCCTCTGTATGCTCAGTTGCCGAGGTTACTCTTCGTACAAAACGGGCAGATGACCAGACAGGTTATGAAATTAAATACGCCGAGTCAAAACTCGTATCCGAGAATCAAACCTCCACACCTACCGGCTCAAACTTCGTGGTACGGAACCTATTCTACAATGTTCCCGCAAGGAGAAAATTTCTTAAGTCAGATGCCACAGAGTTTCGCCAGATAGTCTCAGAATTTTCCAGAGTGGCAATCACCCGTCCCAACATCTCTTTTCGGCTCACTCATAACAATGCAGATATCTTTCAGCTAAACCCTGCGACACTCAAAAAAAGAATCCAGGATGTAGCCGGCCGCGATATGGGACGAGAGCTGGTAGAGATCTCTGTAGATACATCTCTCATAAAGATAAGTGGTTACATAGGTCGTCCGGAGGATGCGCGAAAGACTCCCGGAAACCAGTACCTCTTTGTAAACAACAGGTATTTCCGCAGCTCATATTTCCAGAAAGCAATTGTGAAGGGTTACGAAGGGCTCATTTCAGGTGACCTTCTCCCCTCTTTTTTTATATTTTTCGAGTGCGACCCGCACAAAATTGATGTAAACATCCACCCTTCAAAGACAGAGATTAAGTTCGAAGACGATTTTGCAATCTTTGATATCCTACACTCTGCCACAAGGGAGTCTTTGGGCAAGAACTCCTTTATGCCGAGCATAGATTTCGATATGGATGGTGCCCCCGATATCCCCAAAATCAAAAAAGGCTTTTACACCCCTCCTCCAAAAGTAGATTATGACCCGCTCTTCAACCCGTTCCGCACGGGTGCAGATGGGTTCCGTACAGGTGCAAATGGGTTTCCCGGCGGCGGCCAGGAGTCTGATGAAAATGGCGTTGCCGCGTTTGACCGCCGGTTTCACAGCGGCTATGGATCAACTCCTGCCGACTACTCAGATCCATTTAATCCGGATCCCCTCTTCTCAGATTCAGCCATCACTCAAAAACCTGTTCTTCAGGTGGGGGGCAAATATCTGCTTACCACCATTAAATCCGGTGTAATACTTATAGATATAAAACGAGCGAGAGAACGAATCCTTTACGAAAGATACCTGGAGGCACTCACAGAGGGAAGAAACCTCCCGCTGCAGTCTCTCTTTCCGGTCACAATTGAGGCCGACATTAAAACTGTGTCAATATTGCAGGAGAACATCTCAAACTTGAGATTTATGGGTTTCGATATCTCAATTGAAGAGAACTCCCTAACAGTAAATGCACTACCTAACGGGTTCAACGATAATTCAGACTCTCTTAGTGCCATAATTGACAGTCTGGTAAGCGATTTAAGCGAAGATGGCAGGGATTTTGGGAAGAAGTCAAAAGAGAGGCTGGCAGGGCAACTGGCAAAATCGGGATCATCCGGAAAGTATGAGCCGCTAAACAACCTGGAGGCACAAACGTTAATTGATACACTCTTTGCCTGCAGGGAGCCCAACTACACACCCTCCGGCAACAGATGTCTGGCAATTATGTCGCTTGAAGATATTGAGAAATTTATTTAACTATTAACACGAAAACAAAGAGTTATGTATATAAACAGAGGTACAGGTTTTTGGAGCAGCATTCCTCCGGTGGTGAAGAACCTGGTTATTTTAAATGGGGTAATGCTACTCATCACATTCCTTACCGGAGATTTTATGTATGAGAAGTTTGCTCTATTCTATGTTGAGTCACCCCTTTTCAAACCATATCAGCTGGTGACGCATATGTTTATGCACGGAAACTTCATTCACCTCTTTTTCAATATGTACTCGTTGGTAATCTTTGGGATAGCTTTGGAGCACGTATGGGGGAGCAAGAAGTTTTTCATCTACTATATGATTACGGGGTTGGGGGCAGCTGCCTTGCACTCACTGGTTCTCTTTTTAGAGGTATCCTCACTAAACACAGCCTATGAGGCGGGTAACCTTATGGCATCCGAGGGTATAACCAACATAATGAGAACCCCAACGGTTGGTGCTTCAGGAGCGGTGTTCGGGGTTCTGCTTGCTTACGGGATGCTATTCCCGAACAATGTGCTGCAGCTAATCTTCCCTCCCATTGCCCTTAAGGCTAAATGGTTTGTGATGATATTCGGAGCCATAGAGCTATATCTGGGATTGTCAAACAAAGGAAGCAACATTGCCCACTTTGCCCACCTTGGCGGTATGCTTTTTGGCTATTTCCTCATAATATACTGGAAGAAGAAGAACAGAATGTATTTTTAGAATGGGTAAAAAGAAAAAGAGACTGCCTTGGCCAGTTGTGGTCTTTCTCCGCCTCATAATTGTGTCGGCGGCTGTTGCTCTGCTTTTTTCTTATCTATCTGCATATATAAGCCCCTCAATATCTTCCATCCCTCTCTTTTTCGGTCTCTACTTTATTCCGCTGGTACTGCTCAATCTGTTCATTCTCTTTGTCGGTGTTATCCGCAAAGCCGGAGTCGTATGGGTCACCTTTATCGTTCTCCTACCCTCTATTCTCTTTGCTGAGTTGTTTATCCGATGGGGTGAGATTAAAAAAGGAGATCCAGGTATTGCGTTAAAGGTGTGCACATATAATGTGGGGCTATTCTCTCAGGGTAGAGACAAGAGCTACGAAAACACCATAAGGGAGATCAATAATTTTTTAAAAGAGGAGAATCTTGCAGTAGTTTGCCTGCAGGAGTTCTACTCCAAAGACAGTGCTGCAGTAATGGAGCTCTTCCCTCAATACCCATATCGCTATTATCATATGTTCAAATCTAGAAAGGGGCCAAGTTTCGGGAATGTAACTCTTAGCAAGTTTCCAATTGTGAACTCCGGGACTCTTACATTCAAGGGGAGTACCAACTTGTGTATATTCACCGATATTGAGCACTTTGGCAAGACAATTCGTTTCTATAATACACATCTGGAGTCTCACAGCATCTCCTTTACCTCTATAATGAAGAGGATGAGGGAGAGCGAAAAGGTTACGGAGGAGATCTACGAAGTACACGATAAACTGGCGGGTACTTTCCGTAAAAGGGCACTTCAGGTGGACTCTATACTAAAACACGCCGCAGCCACCGAACTACCATCAATTATCTGCGGAGATCTTAATGACACCCCAATGTCATATACCTATACAAGCTTAACATCCGAAAGAAAAGACAGCTTCCGGCAGTCCGGCAAAGGATTTAGTGCAACCTACTCTTTCCTTTGGCCTCTGCTTAGAATCGACTACATTCTCTATCCCTCCCCAATCTGGAGTAATATTCATACAACTCCAAGGGTAGAGTTCTCAGACCACTTCCCGGTTATTTCAGAGCTTATTATCCCTTAACTATGTACAGGATAGGATTTGATGCAAAGAGAGCATTTACCAACTTAAGCGGTCTTGGTAACTACAGCCGCCTTACAATCTCTTCTCTCTCAAGGATATTTAACTATAACGACTACTTTTTATACACCACCCGTTTTCGGGAGCACCCTCTGCTGGAGTTCTCTAACCGAAAGAACATTACTGTTCGTACCGCTTCGGGGTTAAAGGGTTACTTCTCGGCGCTTTGGCGCTCCTGCTTCATAAGCTCCATCGCAGAGAGCGACAAGCTGGATCTCTACCACGGCCTAAGCGGAGAGCTTCCGTTGTGCCCAATATCTGCACCAAAGGTGGTGACCATTCACGACCTCATCTTTTTGAGGTATCCCGGGTTCTACAAACCTCTCCAGCGTTGGATCTATCGTAAAAAGGCTGCCCACGCAATAAAGCACTCCAGTAAAGTTATTGCAATCAGCAAACAGACTGCAGATGATATTATCGCTTTCTTCGGAACAGATCCATCAAAAATCGAGATAATATACCAGGGTTGTGACCCGCAGTTTTACTCCCCGGCTTCACAACAGAAGATAGAGCAGGCTCGTGCGCTCTATAACCTGCCCAAGAGATTTATCGTTGCTGTGGGAACCGTTAAGGAGCGCAAGAATCTGGAAAATGTGGTGAGGGCTCTTCCCTCGCTTCCAAAAGATGTACAGCTGCTCTGTTTTGGCAAATGGACACCTTATGCCATAAAGGTTTGGGCAATTGCAGATAAACTGGGAGTCAAAGATAGGGTAAGGATGATTCACGATGCAGATTTTACCCTTTTACCGGCGGTATACTCTTTGGCAGAGTGTCTGGTCTATGTCTCTCATTTCGAGGGATTCGGGATACCCGTTCTGGAGGGAATTACCTACGGAATACCTGTTGTCACCTCAAAAAGGGCATCTATGCCGGAGGCGGGTGGAGAGGCTCCTTTGTATGTAGACCCAAGCTCAGTAGAGGAGATAGCAGGCAGTATTGAGATGGTACTATCATCTCCAACCCTTCGCAAAAGTATGATTGAGAGGGGGTTCGAACATTCAAAAGAGTTTCGTAACGATAAGGTGGCCGAAAAACTTTTCGCTCTGTATCAAAATATAATATCTAAACATAAAGAGAAAAATGGAACTAAAGAAAGCGGTAGATGAAGCGGTAAAGGTTCTCCGTAGCGGGGGTGTAATACTATATCCCACCGATACTGTTTGGGGTTTAGGTTGTGATGCCTCCAACCCTGCAGCGGTAGAGAGAGTCTGCAAAATTAAAAAACGTGAAAAGTGCAGCGGGCTAATAGTGATTGCTGCAGATTTTAATATGGTGTGCAGGCACGTAAAACAGGTGCCGGAAATTGCTGAGGAGGTTGCAGAGATGAGTGACAAACCTCTCACAATTATCTATCCGGGGGCGTTTAACCTTGCAGCCAATGTTATTGCCAAAGATGGCTCAGTGGGAATCCGTATTGTAGATCACCCATTCTGCAACCTCCTGCTGGCAAAATTCGGTAAACCCATTGTGGCAACATCTGCAAACATCTCGGGAGAGAAGAGCCCATCCCATTATGAGTATATAGACGACTCAATTATTGCCGGTGCAGATTGGGTTGCAGATCCTTTCCACGAAGAGGGCTCTACCGGGAAACCATCTTCAATCCTCTACATTGGAGAGGGTGGAGTTGTAAAGATAATCCGCGACTAACAAAATCTAAAAATGATACACTATCTTCTTCTCTTGGTTGGATTTGTAATCCTTATTGCCGGTGCAGACTATCTGGTAAAGGGGGCATCATCCATTGCAAAAAAACTCAATATCTCGGACCTGATTATCGGGCTTACCGTGGTCTCCATAGGAACATCTGCCCCGGAGCTTTCGGTCAACATTATGGCAAGCCTGGAGGGATCAGCGGGAATGGCTATCGGGAATGTGGTAGGGAGTAATATATTTAACTTCCTGGCAATAATTGGGATAGCAGCACTAATCCGCCCAATAAATCTTAAGAGTTCACTCATAAAGATTGAGATCCCCTATGCAATCCTGGCATCAGCCGCTCTTCTTTTTGTTACTGCAGATGTTCTGCTCGACGGTAAAGAGGGGGTTATCAACAGGAGCGACGGGCTCATTCTGCTTCTTTTCTTCTCCATATTTCTGTACTATGTCTTTCTCTCTGCAAAAAAGGGGGAGATTAAAGAGAAGGATGCTACAGAACACCTAACAAAAACATACACTGTAGGGATTTCGTTGATTATGATTGCGGGTGGTTTGGCTGCCCTAATCTTCGGAGGAGATATAATTGTAGACCACGCTACCATACTTGCCCGGCAGTGGGGTTTCAGCGATAACCTCATCGGCCTCACCATTCTCGCGGTGGGCACATCTCTGCCCGAACTCGCCACCAGCGTAGTTGCTGCACTAAGGGGCAACAGCGATATCGCTATCGGAAATGTTGTAGGTTCAAATATCTTCAACATCTTCTTTATCCTGGGTGTCAGCTCTATAATCTTTCCATTACCGGTTGCTCCCGAGAGTATTGCAGACGGGCTTGTGGCCGCTGCAGCAACCGCCCTGGTACTCTTCTTCGCACACCGTGGAAGAGGTCAGCGCATAGACAAGCTGGAAGGGCTGATTCTCATCGCCTCATACTTCTTCTACACAATCTATATAATTTTGAGGTGAGAGAACCTTGCCAAGCATCGTGGGTTATAATTGGCTACCAGCTATTTAGCAAATTTTAATTAATGTGTCCCAAATAGACGGCGGAGACTGCAGTTAGGGCTGCGGTCTCTGTTCGCATACGGGACTCTCCCATATGGAAAGCCAGAAAACCGCTATGGGTGGCCAGTTCAATTTCGCTAACGGAGAAGTCGCCTTCGGGCCCTATCATCACTAGGATTTTTTGGGGGGCAAGAATTTGGGGGGGGTAATTGTCGCCCCGCTGCTTTTTTGATTGTTCAATAAGGGTGGTTATACTCTCACGATGGCTTTCCCGGCAGTGGCCGATAAGTTTTGTCCAACCCTCCCTCTGCTTATAATCCGTTATAAGCGCAGATGCCTTTGTCATTGGGTTTAGAATTGGAAGGCGCGTTTTGAGAGACTGTTTCATTGCAGATAGTATTAGTCTCTCTGCTCTCTCTTTTTTGAATACCCTCTTTTGGGAGTGCTCTCCCTCGAGCGGGGTTATCTCATCTATCCCAAGCTCAACAGCCTTCTCTATAAACCACTCATACCTGTCCGGGTTCTTTGTGGGAGCAACAGCCATATGCAGATAGTAATCTCTCTTCTGGTACTCCCTATCGCAGCTGATTATCTGCAGACGGGTCTCTTTACCCTGAGTTGATATAATCTCTGCAAGGTATAGACCCCCTGCGCCATCGGTGAAATTAATCCTCTCACCGGTGTTGTGTCGCATAACTTTGGTGCAGTGCAGCGACTCTCCGGCGTCCAGAGTGGCCCTGTCGCCCTCGATGTTGTTTGTGAAAAAGAGTTCCATAATAAGTACAAATATATTTAAAAAGGTTATTTTTGTCTAAAATCAGAATAAAATGTCTAAAGAACTTTCACAAAGGTACACAGCACTTGATGTGCTAAGGGGGATGACTATTGCCGGTATGATTCTGGTAAACAACCCCGGCTCCTGGAAAACCATCTTCCCTCCGCTCAGACACGCCGCCTGGCACGGATGCACCCCCACCGACCTTGTTTTCCCGTTCTTCCTCTTTATTGTGGGTGCAGCTCTCGCTTTTGCATTTGCAAAATACAACGACACACTCAACTCATCCTCAGTAAAGAAGATCCTAATAAGGACGCTATTTATCTTTCTTACAGGACTGGCACTGAATGCTTTCCCCTTCTATAACACAAGTCCCAATCCGGAACTCTCATTTGGTGAAAACTGGATGGTTTTCCTTCAGAATCTGAGGATTCTTGGAGTTCTTCAAAGAATAGCTCTTTGTTATATGGTTGGTGCACTCATTGCTCTATGGCTTCAAAAACCAAAGAAAATAATTGTTGCCGGCGTTATCCTTATGTTTTTGCATTGGCTCATTCTGGTCCTTTTTGGAGGTGAAGATCCTTTCTCTAAGGAGGGTACAATCTCCGGAAACATAGATGTTGCACTTATCGGCATATCCCACGTTTACAAAGGATTTGGAATGCCATTCGAACCCGAAGGATTCCTTGGTGTTCTCTCCGGTTCAGCCACAGTACTCTTTGGTTATCTCATTGGCGGTCATATCCGTAAGAGTAAGGAGAAGATTACGGCTGTGAGCGACCTCTACACAATCGGTTTGATCTCGCTTGGTGTAGCTATGGTTATGAGCATTTTCATCCCTATCAACAAGCCTCTCTGGACCCCATCTTATGTTCTTTATGCAGGCGGATGGAGTGTTTTGATGCTTTCGCTCTTTATCTACTTTATAGACATAAAAGGAAAAGAGAAGATATTCTTCCCGTTCAAAGCGCTTGGCCTCAACCCGCTCTTCGCGTTTGCAATGGCAGCTATTATGT
>Ga0209417_1002347_pt1 | contig 29610 bp, 21 predicted proteins | sample RifGroF2_FD_184002 | JGI IMG/M metagenome (GOLD analysis project Ga0209417, IMG submission 184002) | Groundwater microbial communities from Rifle, Colorado, USA - Groundwater F2 (SPAdes) (version 2) | ecosystem: Environmental > Aquatic > Deep subsurface > Groundwater | place: Rifle, Colorado... | reverse complement strand
TTCTTGTACATCTTGAAAATTACCAGTTTTCTTACATAAGAATAAAAGCTAACGCTTTTTATTTTAAAATAGAATTAAATAAAATTTTACTTATTTGAACTAACGCACCCCCTTTCAAATTGGTTTATTATTGCAAATATAAAAATGAATAAAAAGAAACCAAAGAATATTCGATTAAAAATATTATCAAATAAAATGTTTTTCAGTCGAAATTTAACGTGTTATTATTTTGTTTTTAATTTATGAAATGCAGCTCCAAAAAGCATTACTGAACCATTTATGTTTTCAGAGTGCAATAAAATCAAATTTACTATCTTTGCAGCAAATTTTTTACATGAAATTCAAAATTACCATAACAGATAAGAATTCCAGAGCGAGGGCGGGGACTATCAGCACAGACCATGGGGAAATTCAAACACCTATTTTCATGCCTGTTGGAACGGCAGGTTCTGTTAAAGCAGTACACCAGCATGAACTTGTAGAAGATGTAAAAGCGCAGATTATTCTTGGGAATACCTATCATTTGTATTTACGACCGGGAACAACTATTTTACAAGAAGCAGGTGGTCTGCACCGTTTTATAAACTGGGAAAAGCCCATTCTTACTGATAGTGGAGGATATCAGGTATTTTCACTCGCTGCAAACCGCAAACTCACACCTGAAGGCGCAATGTTTCGTTCCCATATTGACGGTTCAAAACATTTGTTCACTCCCGAAAATGTAATGGACACTCAAAGGCTTATTGGCGCAGATATTATGATGGCTTTTGACGAATGCACTCCTTTCCCCTGCGAAAAAAAATATGCAGAAAACTCTATGAAGCTCACACATCAGTGGCTCGATCGTTGTGTGAAACGCTTTGATGAAACCGACCCGCTTTACGGACATTCTCAAACCTTGTTTCCGATTGTGCAGGGAAGTGTTTACAAAGATTTGCGTATGCAGTCTGCTGAAAAAATTGCATCATTACAGCGCGAGGGAAATGCTATCGGCGGCTTGTCCGTAGGAGAACCAGAAGATGTGATGTATGAAATGCTGGATGCAGTAAATCTAATTCTTCCAGAAGATAAACCCAGATACCTTATGGGCATAGGAACTCCGGTAAATATTCTCGAGGCAATAGCTTTGGGCGTAGATATGATGGACTGTGTGATGCCTACACGCAATGGAAGAAATGGTCAGCTTTTTACCAGCGAAGGAACTATAAATATAAAAAATAAAAAGTGGGAAAATGATTTTTCAGCAATAGATCCGAATAGCGTTTCGTTTGTTGATAGTGTTTATTCCAAAGCTTATCTGCATCATCTTGTGAAAGCACAGGAAATTCTGGCTTTGCAAATTGCAAGCATTCACAATCTGGCATTCTATCTTTGGCTTGTTGGAGAAGCGCGAAAACACATCATTGAGGGAGATTTTGCTGAATGGAAAAATTGTATGGTAATGAAGTTGGGGAGAAGAATATAGTTTAATTAGGAATTAAGAATTACGAATTAAGAGAGCAATCCTGTGAGGTATCGCGGGTGGAATTGTGCGAAAGTTATCCCTGAAGGCAGGCTCACAGGTTTGCAAAGAAGAGATATACGAATGTCGAATTCCGAATATGAAGATTTTGAGGGACTCTTTTTAAATTAAAAATTTGTTGAGAAGTAAGTATAATTTTTTATGAGAATACAATCAGAAAAAATACAATTAAAAAAAATATGAATTTCTTATCCTTAATCTATTATTTTACATTACCCTTATCACGCAAACCTGTGAGGATAGCCTCCGCACTTTTCTGCACACAATACCTCACAGGATTGCAACATCCTATTTCTACTACTAAACCCTTAATCCACTTTTTACCATTACTTTTATCACGCAAACCTGCGAGGATACCCTACGCACATTCCTGCGCACAATACCTCACAGGATTGCAACATCCTACTCCTACTCCTACTCCTACTCCTACTCCTACTCCTACTCCTACTCCTACTCCTACTCCTACTCCTACTCCTTAATCCTTAATCCTTAATCCTTAATCCTTAATCCTTAATCCATAATCCATAAATTATCTATCAAACCCCTTGAAAAAATTAGACCTCTATATAATTAAAAAATTCCTTGGCACTTTTTTCTTTGCCATAGCATTAATAATTTCTATTGCCATAATATTTGATATATCAGAACAATTAGAAGATTTTATTCAGAAAGAAGCACCTCTGAAAGAAATCATTGTTGATTATTATCTTAATTTTATTCCCTATTTCATTAACCTGTTCAGTCCTCTTTTTGTTTTTATTTCTGTAATTTTCTTTACTTCAAAAATGGCTTATAATTCTGAACAAATAGCCATTCTTACAAGCGGTGTAAGCTTTCGCAGACTTATGTACCCTTATTTTTATTCTGCCCTTTTTCTCGCTATATTTTCATATACACTCGGTAACTTTGTAATTCCTCAGGCAAATAAAATACGGTATGAATTTCAAAAGCGTTACATCTGGAATGTTGCGCATAATGACGACCGGAATATCCATAAACAGGTTGCTCCCGGAACATATATTTATATGGATAGTTACAATGCCCAACAAAAAACAGGGTATCAGTTCACCATAGAAAAATTTGAAAACGGAAAATTAACTTCAAAACTTTTGTCTGAATTTGTTGTGTTCGACTCTGTTAATGGAAAGTGGCAGGTAAATAATTATTATATAAGGCATTTATATGATAACAGAGAAGAACTTGTTCGGGGTACCAGATTAGATACGACACTGAACCTGCGACCGGAAGAATTTACCCGTAGAAACGAAGAAGTTGAAGCCCTCGACTATTTTGAACTGAATGATTATATTGAAGAACAACAAATGAAAGGCGCATCAAAAGTTGTGGTTTATTTGGTTGAGAAATATAAAAGAATGGCCTTTCCTTTTTCAACATTTATTTTAACATTGATTGGGGTTTCTGTAGCCTCTCGGAAAGTGCGCGGTGGAGTCGGACTTCATATTGGAATCGGACTTTCGATAAGTTTCACATATATACTTTTCATGCAGGTATCCTCTACTTTTGCGATAAACGGAAATATGAATCCCATCATTGCTGTGTGGATACCGAATATCTTATACCTGTTTTTGGGGATATTTTTATACAAAAAAACACCCAAATAGAGTCTGCTTACAAAGTCCGATTTTTGTATTTCGGTAAGTGGTATAGTGAGGATATTTTTATCGCAAACATGCTTGTATGCACTTTAAAAAACATATTGAATGAAACCATTTACTCCTATAATATTTCAGATATAAATTTGATATACAACAAAACCATTGATATGAGTAAATTTACTAATGGAATCTATTTCGTATATATTAAAACAGGCAGCTCGGGATATTTTAAAAAAATAATACTCAACAAAACAGTATTCGATTGTAGCATTTATTAAGCAATCCGGTAAAGCAGCCCATGTTCGATAATATGAGCCGCTTTTGTTTTATCATATTTCTTTTTTCATTATACTTGCATTAATAAATGCTTGCGAATCCTAATGATGGGAAAAAATAATTTATATTTAATTTTATTGCTATTTTGGCTATTTGCTTTTTTTGAATCTCATGCGCAGGAAAAAGGAGTGCTGTGCGACTCTTCGTATGCCCCTCAAGCTATTTTAGCAAATGTGAACCCTGTTTGTATTTCCAGTAATACCGTGCAACTAACATTACAAGGCGGCATTATTCAGGGAGACGCACAATGGAAATGGTATGCTGATTCATGCGGCGGAGTTCCTGTTGATTCAGGCTCAACTATAATACAAACACCTGCTATAACTACAAACTATTTTGTCCGGGCAGAAGGATCATGCAATACGACTGTATGTGTTTCTATCACAATAACGGTTTTTAATTCTCCTCCCGTATTGTCTGTTACAAATCCTGAAGCTGCCTGCGCTCCGAATGTAATTGATATTACAGCATCTGCTGTTACCCAAAACAGTACCGGCATACATGAATTATTTTATTACAGCGATTCAAATCTCACACAGGCAATTGCTTTTCCCGATAGTATTACAACAGGAGGTATCTATTTTATTAACGCTGTCAATGCATGCGGAGAAGATACGGCTTCGGTTCTTGTTTATATTAATGATGCTCCCCCTGATTTATCAGTAATAGATGAAAAACACAGTTGCTATCCGCAGCCTGTTGATATTACAGATACTGCGATAACGTCCGGAAGTACGGGGATTATCGAACTCACATACTGGAGCGATTATTTCATGACAATTCCTTTGACAAATTCAGACTCTATTCTCATAACAGGAACGTATTATGTTCGTGCTGTTAATGGCTGTGGCATTGATGCTGATTCAATAAAAGTTTTTGTTTATACTGATGTCCCCATTTTGATTGTTACGAATCCGACACCCGTTTGTATGCCTTTGACTGTAAACATAACATTAGCTTATACAACCTTTGGAAGCCAACAGGTACAAAGCCTTTCTTACTGGACAGACAGTGCTTGTACCGCTGCGCTTGCAACACCCGGTCAAATTACTGTTGGAGGGACTTATTACATAAAAGCTGAAAACACATGTGGCAGTACAGTAAAACCAGTAATTGTCAATATTCACAACTTACCCCCTCTCCTGCTAATTTCAAACCCTGCTCCTGTTTGTTCTCCTGATAAAATTGACTTAACACAGGCTTCCATTACAACCGGCAGTTTAAGAGTTGCAGCCCTTTCTTACTGGAATGATTCTTTGCAAACGTCTCCTTTGCTTGAACCTGATTCCGTAACAACATCCGGTATTTATTTTATTAAAGCAGAAAATGGTTGTGGGTTTGATATTGAACGGGTACAAACAATGGTCTACGAAGCGATTCCTATATTACAAACGTTTAATCCCCCCGCTTCCTGTGATTCTCTTCCTGTTGACATAACAGATGCAAGTATTATTCAGGGAAGCAGTAATTATAGTTCTCTCAGTTATTGGGAAGACTCACTCTTTTCTGTGCCTGTTCAAAATCCATTGCTGGTGCAATATTCCGGTTATTATTATATCAAAGCAGAAAATGCTTGCGGAAGCATAAAAAAACAAATATTTGTCAGCATAACGGCTCCGCTTCGCCTTCACGACAGCATAGCTCCTGCTTCGTGTATTGATAATTCTGACGCGAAAGTAAGGCTTAATGTAAGCGGTGGAACTTCTCCGTATTCTATCGAATGGAATGGTGCAGCGATTACAGATACTTTTATAACCGGATTAAAAGCAGGCTTGTATGATGTTTATGTTTCTGATGTAAATAATTGTGAAAAAGAATTTACTGTACAGGTTACAGAAATAGCCATTCCATGTTTTTTTATTCCAAATGCGATTACTCCCGATGGAGATGGTAAAAACGATTTGTTCGTTATCAGAGGTATTGAAGCATTTGCAAATAATGAATTAATTGTTTTTAACCGGAACGGAAATAAGATTTTTTCTGCTTCCCCCTATTTAAACACATGGGGCGGAGCATCTGATGTAAACGGACAAATTGTTCAAAATGGAACTTATTTTTATATCCTGAAATTGGGCAATGTGGAAAATACAGAATATTCTGGTTATATTGAGGTTTTAAAATGAAGTCGGAAGCTGGAAGTCAGAAGCTGGAAGTCAGAAGTCAGAAGTTGGAAGTCGGAAGTTGGAAGTCAGAAGTCAGAAGTTGGAAGTCAGAAGTCAGAAGTTGGAAGTCGGAAGTTAGAAGTCAGAAGTTGGAAGTCGGAAGTTGGAAGTCAGAAGTTGGAAGTCAGAAGTTGGAAGTCAGAAGTCAGAAGTTGGAAGTCGGAAGTTAGAAGTTAGAAGTTGGAAGTTAGAAATTGGAAGTCGGAAGCCAGAAGATAGAAGTCGGAAGTTGATGCAACTTCGTGCTTCGTGCTTCGTGCTTCCGACTAATAAAAAATAGTTTGCACCAGATAAGTTATTAAGTAACGAATGAAGAAATTTTTAATACATATTCTTTTTTTAATTTTAATTCTGTCAGCAAAAGCACAGGAGCCGGCGGCTTTTCATCAGTTGTTTCCGGCGCAGCATATTCTTAACCCTGCAACCAATGGAGTAAGAAATAGTATCAATGGTTATTTGTTGTACCGGAGTCAGTGGACAGGAATATCAGGAGCGCCTCAAACGCAAGTGCTGCATGTGAATGCGCCAATACGAGCCTATAAAATCGGAATAGGTTTTTCTGTCGTTCATGAACAGATAGGAATGAGAAATGTTACGGATATCAGCGCTGCTTTTTCTTACAATGTAAAGACAGGCAACACAGGGAAACTTGCATTCGGATTAAAAGCCGGGTTAAAAAATAATACATTCAATACATCAAAAGCAAAACTCAGCGATGATAGCGATGCTCTATTTAATAATCAGGAAGCGTCAATATTATTTCCCGATTTTGGTTTTGGCTGCTATTATTTCAGTAAAAAATTATATGCAGGTTTATCAATGCCATCTTTGTTTTCATACCGTTTTGCAACATCAGGAGCAATGAGTTCCGGCATTGAAAAACAAGCATCACTATATTTTCATTCGGGTTATTTTTATTCTGTTTCTCAAAATTGTGTGCTAAAACCTGAAATGCAATTATTCTATAATCAGGCTACATCTATAAATGCGCAGGTAAATGCCAACTTAATATTTAAAGATAAATTCACAATCGGCGCCGGGTATCAGACATCTAAAGCCATCTCTTTTATTACAGAATTGAATCTGAAACCCTATTTGATTATCGGGTATGCTTATAGTTATAATTTCGGCTGGCTAATGAATGTGCAGACAGGCACACATGAAATCCGTCTTGCAATGGATTTTGGATTAGAAACAAAAAAAATACCTTTGTTAAATACAATCCGTGACTTTTAAAAATTCAATATGCAAAAATTGCGTTTTATATATATTATTATTTCCCTTTTGCTCATTATACAGGATGTATTTGCTCAGACTGATGAGAATGAAGTCAAGGCAGAAGTCTTTTATAACGCGGGCGATTTTCATGGAGCACTGCATTATTATAAAGCCTTTTCTTCGCGCACATCAAATCTCTCCGATTTTTCAAAAATAAAAATGGCCAATTGTTTTTATTTCACAAGAGATTATATTTCTGCATTGGAACTATTAAAAAAAATGGATGAAAATTTTATTCCCGATTCTGTGCTGGTATATTTTGCAAAGAGTTTAATCTATAAAGAAGAGTACGAGAGAGCAATAGCTGTATTAGAAAAAGCCAAAATCAAAAGCTCGAAAAATAAAATGATTGATGTGTATATCGAAAATTGTAACTGGGCACAAAAAAATAAAAATGAAACAGCAAATTATAAGGCAGAAAAAACGGAAATCATCAACATCGGTCAGTCTTTCGGCACACAGTTCTATGACAAAGGGCTTGTGTTTTCTACAGCTTTGGATGAAGGCAAAGATTATCTGAACAATTATAAATTTGCAGACAATGCGGGTCGTGCTTTTAAAAAATTATATTACGCTTCTTATAACGATGGAAAAACAGGAAAGCCTGTATTGTTTGCTTCTGGATTAAAATACGATTATCATCAGGGGGGGATATCTTTTTCGGCAGATTATAAAACCATGTACTTTTCAGAAAATGTAATTGTAAATAACAAAAGCGTTTTTAAAATTTATAAAGCGGAGAAAAAAAATAATAAATGGGTAAACAAGCAGGAGTTGAATATTAACAGTAATGAATATTCATGCGCCCAACCGACTGTTTCGTATGATGGATCACAATTGTATTTTGTTTCAGATATGCCGGGTGGTCAGGGAGGGAAAGATATTTATGTATCAAAAAAAGAAGGAACAAAGTGGGGCGCTCCTGTGAATCTTGGAGAAAAAATAAATACCAAGGGCGATGAAGTTTTTCCGTTTGTAAACAAAAATGGAATCTTGTATTTTTCATCGGATGGGCATCCCGGTTTTGGCGGACTTGATATTCAGACTGCTGTGTGGGGTAATAACGAGTGGGTATTACTGAAAAACCGCATGAAGCCTTTTAACTCTTCAGCAGATGATTTTGCTATGGTCAGCAGTTTTGAAGACCCCTCACAAATTCTGCTTTCCTCGAATAGAGAAGGCAACGGACAGAACGATTTTATTTACCGTCTAATCAAACTGGCAGTCCTAAACGATACAATTCGCGGTATAATTAAAAATGCTGTTACAGGTTATGTGATTCCCGAAGCTGCGGTATTTTTATCGTCAGATACCCTACAGACAGATACCATAGCTTCGTCTAAAACAGACATCAATGGAGCATATATGCTTGTATTTCCAAAGCAAGATGAATCTGTATTTCGTCAGAATCTGTACATTATTGCTTCCGGTGAAAATTTCGACAAACAGATTATGAAAATTGATGCTTTGGATTTTGAATCTCACAAAGGCGTTACAAAAAAGCACAATTTCACAATGAAAGACAAACCAAAGAAAAAACAGAAGCCTCGTTCTATTAGTGGTGTTATTAAAGATGCTCTTACGGATAAAAATCTTAAAGGCGTTTCTGTTTTCGTTTTGGTTGACGAATTAACCGGAGATACATTGGCTTACACAATCACAAATGATGCTGGGGAGTATAATTTAACAATCCCGCAATTAGCCTATAATGAAGAAAAAAAAGAATTGCTGTTTGTTATAGAGCGAGAGGGGTATGAAAAGAAAACCATCAATATTACAGAAGATTTTTATGAGTCAGACAAACCCTTTATTCCAGATTTTGATGTGAGCATGAAAATTGAAATCAAAAAAGAAATGGTCATTGAATTTCACAATATTTATTTTGATTATGGAAAAGCGGATCTGAATGCCCCTTCAATAGAAGTGCTGGAAAGGATAGTGAAGGTCATGCAGGAAAATAACACAATGTCTATTGAATTAAGCGCACATACCGACAGTCGTTCAGACTCTGAATCCAATAAAAAATTATCTCAAAAAAGAGCTGATAATGCTCGGGATTATTTAGTTTCAAAAGGTATTCCTGTCAATCGCATTGTGGCAAAAGGTTATGGTGAATCTCAACTCAGAAATCATTGCAAAGATGGCGTTACGTGCAGCGAAGAAGAACATGCTGTAAATAGAAGAATTGAAGTTAAAGTTTTGTAGAATGGAATCGGCAGTCGGCAGTCGGCAGTCAGCAGTCAGCAGTCGGCAGTCGGCAGTCGGCAGTCAGCAGTCAGCAGTCAGCAGTCGGCAGTCGGAGAGTCGGAGAGTCGGCAGTCGGCAGTCGGCAGTCGGAGAGTCGGCAGTCAGCAGTCAGCAGTCAGCAGTCAGCAGTCAGCAGTCAGCAGTCAGTAGTCAGCAGTCAGCAGTCGGCAGTCAGCAGTCGGAGAGTCGGCAGTCAGCAGTTAGCAGTCAGCAGTTAGCAGTCAGCAGTTAGCAGTCAGCAGTCAGCAGTCAGCAGTCAGTAGTCAGTAGTCAGCAGTCAGCAGTCAGCAGTCGGCAGTCGGCAGTCAGCAGTAAAACAGACTGTAGACTGTAGACTGAAGACTGAAGACTGAAGACTGAAGACTGTAGACTGTAGACTGTAGACTGTAGACTGTAGACTGTAGACTGAAGACTGTGGACTGTGGACTGTGGACTGTGGACTGTGGACTGAAGACTGTGGACTGAAGACTGTGGACTGAAAACTCAACATATAAAAAATGAAAATGAAATATATAATTTTATCGATACTAGTAATCGCTAATCTTGTAGCGTTATCGCAGACCTTACCCGATAGTCTTGTTCCGGTTTTAGAAAAAAAATCAGCAGCAGAAAAAGTTATTTATCTAAACAAATTGGCAGAAAAGTTAGAAAGATTCAACTCTGTTACCAGTGCTGAATTAGCAAAAATCTCTTTGGAAATTGCTCGTAAAAATGGCAATCGTAAAGGAGAATTGACAGCCTTACTCTCATTAGGCAAATCACTTAAATTTTCCGGAAGGCATGCAGATGCATTAAAATTTATCACAGATGCGTTGCATATTTATGAAGCAGCAGGACTAAAAGAAGGAATGGCGTATTGCTTTTCAGAGGCTGGTACTTTAAATAAAGATTTAGGAAAAACTAATGTGGCAATAGAAAATTATACAAAATCCATAACGTTTTATTCGGAACAAAAAGACAATAAAAATCTGTATTTGGTAACAAGCAATTTAGCTACAGTTTATTTTAAAATGCATAATTATCAGAAAGCAGCAGAAACCTATAAAAAAGCGTATGATATCATTGATCCTTCAAATAACCAACAAGAAAAAATGATTTCATTAAATCAGATTGGAGCATCGTATGCCAATTGGGGAAATTATAACGAAGCTTTAAAGTATCTTGAACAGGCAAAAAAAATTGCAGAAACAAACAATTATAAAAACTACATAATATCTATTCAGAAAAATATTGATGATCTTAAATCCAATATTGCAAATAAAGACAAAGCAATTACAACATACGATAAAGAAATTTTATCTGAAAATGAAAATACTTTAAACTCTATAAAAATGGAGAATCTGGCAGTTAAGCAAGCCAATTTGAAAACAATGGAAGAAATAGAAAAGCTTAGTTTTGAGAATCAGGCAAAAGAATTAAAACTTCATGTAATGCAGGCTAAATTTGAGAGAAAAACATTGGAAAACGAGTTGAAAACAGAAAGGATTAAGCTATTAGATGCCAAAAATAAACTTGCAAAGACTGAAATTTTAAAGAAGCAAGAAAGTCTGCAAAATCAAAAATACATTATTATTATAATTGCATCCTTTTTAGTGTTAGTTCTAATAATGCTGGTATTTCTTTACAGATTATACAAGCAAAAGAAAAAAATAAATCTTTTACTTTCACATCAAAATATAGAAATACAGCAGCAAAAAGAAGAGATACAATCGCAGGCAGAAGAATTAATGGTAGTGAATAAAGAATTGGAAAAATTATCTATTGTGGCGAAAGAAACCATTAATGCTGTTCTTATTGCTGATAGTGAAGGCAGAATAGAATGGTTAAATCCCGGAGCAGTAAAAATGTTTGGTGAAAGCATTAAGCAAATCATAGGTAGTTATTATAAAGATGCCAGCAGATCGCCTTCCCCTGAAAAATATCTTGATGAATGTTTTAAAGAAAAAAAATCAACTCATTATGAAACATTCGGAGATTATCCATCTGGCAGAATTTATACGCAGACATCATTAACTCCTGTTTTTGATGATAATGGTAACATATCAAAATTTGTTATTGTAGACACGGATATTACAGAAATAAAAAATGCTAAAAATATTGTAGAAGCCCAGAACAAGAAGATTTTAGATTCTATTACTTTCGCAAAACTAATTCAGGATGCCATCTTCCCCAGCGAAGAAATGCTAAGACATTTGTTTCCGCATTCATTTATGTTATTTAAACCCCGGGATATTGTTAGTGGTGATTTTTTCTGGTTACACACCGAGAGTTCAAGAAAAATTTTTGCCGTGGCAGATTGTACAGGACATGGGGTGCCCGGAGCATTCATGAGTATGATCGGAAATACATTATTAAACCAAATTATCAAACATGAAAAAATATTTTCTCCTGAAAAAATATTATTTCAATTGAACAACGATATTAATAATTTGCTTAATCAAAGTGGTCAGAGCCATGATGCGGGTATGGACATGTCTGTTTGTTGTATTAATGAAGATACAAATGAAATTCTTTTAGGTCTTGCGGGACATTGTGCTTACATTGTTGCTGATAATGAAATACGGGAGATTGAAGGCAGTATATTTTCCATTGGCGGATTGCTTTCTAAAAGAAAAAATCCAGATTTTGCAAATGTAATTTATCAGATAAAAAAAGACATGAAACTTTATATGTTATCTGATGGGTTTGTAGATCAGTTTGGTGGGGAAAAGGGGAATAAATTCGGCAGCACACAATTCAAGTCTCTGATAGAAAAAATTCACCATAAACAAATGGAAAATCAGTTTGCCGAACTTGAAAAAACTTTTGAAAATTGGAAAGGAAAAGAAAAACAACTTGATGATGTTTTAGTGGTTGGAATAAAATTTGAATAAGCTTAATCATTCAATATTTGTGTATCATCCGAAAAATCAGAACCATCTTCCCTAAATTTTATCAGAGTTTAAAAATAACCATAAAGAACACATAGCATCCTATATACAACAAGTATATTCAGAATTAAAATGCATTGGTTATACATCTCTTGGAGGCATTCTTTAAATATAGAATTCAAAAAATAAATATGGGAATATATAAATCATTATCAATAAGACCCGAATACTCTATCAGATTTAAAGCAAAGCTTAACAAAATTTACTCAAGGTTTTTTGTAGTGTATAAAATTAGGGGTAAGATAATTAATAATCTGTTTTGTATATTTGTTATTCCTTACAACAAACTACTTCCTCTATTCGTGAAAGGACTTGGATTCGTATATCTCAAGCTGATTTCAAAAGCGCCGTTTTTATTGGTAGCAATTTTCAGATCAGAAATATTTATATCATAAGAAAAACTCATGGCAAAGCGACTTGCTTCAAGTCCTACAGTGAAAATGACTGCATCTTGATTTCTGTAATAAACACCTGCTGATACAGCAGAACCTTTTACTTTGGAATATACGCTTCTGTTTTCTCTGGGAACATAACGAACCGAAGTTCCAGCTACAATCTCATTTGCAGGTCCCTGATTTGTAAAATAACCCGAAGGAATAATTGCAACACCCGACATTCCTATTCCAAAAGAGGCCTTGCCATACACAGCATATCTAGAGTACATCTGGTCTTCAGAATGAAATTTTAAATCCGGTTTGTTTGCATGCAACCACGAAATGCCAAGCTGTGATTGTATTCCTTTATTTTTTGATTCGTCATGAGTAACGGAATAATACGACCATGCAATACCTGTGCTGAAATCACCCAAAATAAAACTATTAAAATCAAATGTTTCACCGGGATTTAGAGATGCGTTGTATGAATTGCCATCAAACTGATTATCCCAAGTTAAATTTCCGGTTGAAATATTTTTATGGATAATTCCTGATGAAATACCCGCAGTAAGATAATGTTCCTGCGATAATTTTGCATGATACGCTACCGATAAGCTGGCAATGTTTGTTGTTAGCTGCGTGATACCCGCTTTATCATTTAACACAAATAATCCTACTCCCAAAAATCCTGTTTTTAATTTATTTTTAAATAATCCGGCATCAATAGATAGGGATGCTGTTTCATACGGATAAGCAACACTTCCCCACTGACTGCGGTAATTTAATATAGCCCGCTGATCGCCTTTCAGAGTTCCTGTTAATGCAGGATTTAAAGCTAAGGGGATGGTATTAAACTGTGAAAAATGAAAGTCCTGCGCCATTGTTATAAATGGAAATAGACTTATTAGGATGTAGAATATTTGTTTCATGTGGTTATTTTATAAGTTTTTTATTATTATCTTCAGTCTTCAGTCTTCAGTCTTCAGTCTTCAGTCTTCAGTCTTCAGTCTTCAGTCTTCAGTCTTCAGTCATCCAGAAGGGCGACTGCCGACTTCTTCAACTGCCGACTTTACCGAATCAACGTAATATCTCCTTTTTTCTCTATCACTTCTCCATCTTCGAATTTTGCTTTTACGTAATACACAAATACGGCAGAATTTAAAGGCTTTTCTTTATAGTTGCCATCCCAGCCAATATTTTTATCTTTTGTTTCAAAAACTTTGTTTCCGATACGATCAAAAATCATCATGTCAAGTTCTAAAATTCGTTTGCCTCGTGCATATAAAATGTCATTTTCTCCATTGCCGTCTGGTGTAAATATAGTGGGAATGAACAATTCATTACAGGGAACTGTTGATGCATCAATTGTGAATGTTTCTGTTTCAAAACAATTAGATGCATCGGTTACTGTTACAGTATATAGACCGGGTGCGAGGGAGCTTATTGTTGCAGTAGTTTCTCCATTGCTCCATGCATACAAATAGGGTGCTGTTCCTCCGGTTACTACAAGTACTAATCTGCCATCACTTCCGCTTTCGCAGGACTCGTGGCTTATCGTAGATGCTACTTGTAGAACTGTTGAGACCATTACCTGTACCGGCTCAATATCACTACCACAGCCATTCCATGCCATAATATAATACGTTCCAGCGGTAGTTACATTTGTGGGATTCGCAAGTGGTACTATGGCTGAATTATCCATCCAATAACTTAACTCTAAAACCTGTAAACTGCCCGATGTAATAGCAGTTGAAGTGAGATCAACAGAACCTCCGGAACAAAGAACATCCGGATTATGTATTGTAAGTACTGGCGACCCTATGCTTATATTTACTGTTACAGGTTCAATATCTGTTCCGCAAGTATTTATAGCTTGTATAAAATATAATCCGCTTTGAGTAACAGCCTGCGGGTTTGCCAAAGGAACTGTTGCGCCTGCATCCATCCAGTAAGAGAGGGCATAAATCCCCGTACTGCCTGAAGTGATTGTATCTACTGTTAGGTCAACCTGTGCAGGAGAACAAGCTGTTGCTGGAGAATTAATAACTAATTCGGGAGCTGATGGGAAAACATATACAGCTACAGGCATAGTATCTGTTCCACAAGTATTGCCTGCCAGAATATAATAAATACCGCTTATTGTAACACTATCAGGATGATTTAAAGGGATATTTAAAGCGCTGTTTGCCCAGTAGCTTATTGTAACAATTTGAGTACTTCCACTTGTTACAGCAGGGTCTGTTAAGTCAACAAATAAGGGTGTGCATACAGGGGTAGGGTTGTTAATGATAAGTAAGGGCAATCCTGTAGTTATGGTTACATTCACAGCCTCAATATCTGTTCCGCAGGCATTGATTGCCTGAATGTAATATGTGCCAGATAAACTAATAGAGTCAGGTTTTGCAAGCGAATTAAGCGCTCCGGCATCTGTCCAGTAAGAAATAGAAACAATACCGCTACTTCCGGCAGTAACAGCTGCTACTGTAATATCAACAAGGGCATTGCAAACAGGATCGGGGTTGTTAATAACAAGGGATGGAGCAGAAGTATTAAAATATACATTTACATCTGCTGTATCGCTTCCACAGCCATTTTCTGCAACAATGTAATAAGTGCCGGATATTGTTATCGCATTTGGGTTACTGACCGGAATTGTTGCTCCTGCATCATTCCAGTAGGATAGAGTTAAAATGTAGGAACTGCCAGATGTTATTGCAGCATCCGTAATGTCAATTGCAATACTGCATGAAGGCACTGGGTCCGTAACAAGAAGCACAGGGACATCTGGACTGACAGTCATTGCAAGAGTGTTTGATGTGGCAGGACTTCCAGTTGCACAGGTTTCATCAGATGTTAGCACACAATAAATTTCATCTGCATTTGAAAGTAAATTATTAGTATACGTACTGATGCTTGTTCCAACAGTTGCACCATTCAAATACCATTGGTATTGTGGGTTTGAGCCTCCATTGGTTGGTGTGGCTGTAAATGTAACATTAGTACCATCGCAAATAGTTGTCGCATCAGCAACGATAGTTACGCTTACCGGAAGATTAGAATTTACAGTCATTGCAACAGTGTTTGATGTGGCAGGACTTCCAGTTGCGCAGGTTTCATCAGATGTTAGCACACAATAAATTTCATCTGTATTTGAAAGTAAATTATTAGTATACGTACTGATGCTTGTTCCAACAGTTGCACCATTCAAATACCATTGGTATTGTGGGTTTGAGCCTCCATTGGTTGGAGTGACTGTAAATGTAACATTAGTACCATCGCAAATAGTTGTCGCATCAGCAGCAATCGTTACGCTAACAGGAAGATTTGAATTTACAGTCATTGCAAGAGTGTTTGATGTAGCAGGACTTCCAGTTGCGCAGGTTTCATCAGATGTTAATACACAATAAATTTCATCTGTATTTGAAAGTAAATTATTAGTATACGTACTGATGCTTGTTCCGACTGTTGCACCATTCAAATACCATTGGTATTGTGGGTTTGAGCCTCCATTGGTTGGAGTGGCTGTAAATGTAACATTAGTACCATCGCAAATAGTTGTCGCATCAGCAGCGATTGTTACGCTAACAGGAAGATTTGAATTTACAGTCATTGCAACAGTGTTTGATGTGGCAGGACTTCCAGTTGCGCAGGTTTCATCAGATGTTAGCACACAATAAATTCCATCTGCATCCGAGAGAGTTGCATTAGTATATGTACTGCTACTTGTTCCGACAGTTGCACCATTCAAATACCATTGGTATTGCGGGTTTGAGCCTCCATTGACTGGTGTTGCAGTAAATGTAACATTTGTTCCATCGCAAATAGTCGTAGCATCAGCAGCAATCGTTACGCTAACAGGAAGATTAGAATTTACGGTCATTGTAAGAGTGTTTGATGTAGCAGGACTTCCAGTTGCGCAGGTTTCATCAGATGTTAGCACACAATAAATTCCATCTGCATCCGAGAGAGTTGCATTAGTATATGTACTGCTACTTGTTCCGACAGTTGCACCATTTAAATACCATTGGTATTGTGGGTTTGAGCCTCCATTGGTTGGAGTGGCTGTAAGCGTAACATTTGTGCCATCGCAAATAGTTGTCGCATCAGCAGCAATAGTTACGCTTACAGGAAGATCAGAACTTACAGTCATTGTAACAGTGTTTGATGTGGCAGGACTTCCTGTTGCGCAAGTTGCATCGGAGGTCAGTATACAATAAATTTCATCTGCATTTGATAGTAAATTATTTGAGTATGTATTACTATTTGTTCCATCAACGCTTCCGTTTAAATACCATTGGTATTGCGGGTTTGCACCTCCATTGGTAGGTGTTGCGGTAAATGTAACATTAGTACCATCGCAAATAGTTGTCGCATCAGCAGCAATCGTTACGCTAACAGGAAGATTTGAATTTACAGTCATTGCAACAGTGTTTGATGTGGCAGGACTTCCAGTTGTGCAAGTTGCATCGGATGTAAGCACACAATAAATTTCATCTGTATTAGAAAGTAAATTATTTGAGTATGTATTACTATTTGTTCCATCAACGCTTCCGTTCAAATACCACTGGTATTGCGGGTTTGCGCCTTCGTTGGTTGGCGTTGCAGTAAATGTAACATTTGTACCATCGCAAATAGTCGTAGCATCAGCAGCGATTGTTACGCTTACCGGAAGATTCGGATTTACAGTTATTGTAACAGTGTTTGACGTAGCAGGATTTCCGGTTGCACAATTTGCATCGGATGTCAATACACAATAAATTTCATCTGTATTAGAAAGCAAATTATTTGAGTATGTACTGCTGCTTGTTCCAACTGTAGTACCGTTCAAATACCACTGGTATTGTGGGTTTGCGCCTTCGTTGATGGGCGTTGCGGTAAATGTAACATTTGTTCCGTCGCAAACAGGATTATTATCAGGTGCGATCGTAAGACTGACAGGGTTTAAGGCAGCCGGTTTAACTATAACACTTTTGCATTCAGTAATGCCACAAGTACCTTCAGCTCTAACATAATATGTTGTGGTTACGGAAACACTTTGAATTAGAGTATTTCCTGTTCCTACATACGTTGATCCGCATCCGCCTGTGTACCATTCCCATGAGGCACCTGTTCCTAGCGAGCCACCATGTACTGTTAGTGTAAGAGGTTGTTCTTCGCAAACCGGATCGGGATTAAAAGTTACAGAATCAGCCGCAACAGATGGGACACAACTAAATAAAGCAAGGGGAGTACCTGTGAAATCATCCCAGTTTGCTATTGTCAGACTGCTTAAAGCAGGAGATGCATTATTTACTGAAGTAACCGTTCCCGTATTTTCCCATTGATCTGATGGAGTATCATCCCAATGAGCGATTCCGAAAAAAGCTCCGTCATCAACATCGTCAAAATATATGCTTATTGATGCTGCGTCACTACCTGCAATATGATTAATTTTATGATAAAATAAATCATTAATATTTCCGGCTATTCCATCTGTAATGCTCCTGTCAAATCCTTCTGTTGTTGCATCTGCATTCGCCATTCTTACAGAAAAAGAATTTGAACTTGCAGTTGTGGGAGTTATTGCCACAGGTCTGTATCGAAAAATCCCGATGTTCGAGCCAACCGGAAAAAAATAAGGCAAGGGAGTATTTGTCACACGTGTGAGGTAACCCGTTCCCGTACTACTGACGTAGCCTGTCGTCCGTGTGATAGAAGACGTGTCAGCAGATAACACGGACATGGAATAATTTGAAGTATTCAATTCCCTGTCGTTTAATGACAATACTCCCTCTGCCATACTGTTAATATTTAAATTTTTAACCCCTGTTCCCTGTAGATTAAGATTATAGAATAATGTGGGATCTGAGCCTCCTATTGTCTGCATATCACCTTTGAGCGAAACCGTACCAGGACTTGAATTAATAAATGCAGCATTACCTGCATTGTTCGTCCAATTACCGTAAAGGTTGATATCGCCTGAATTGTCAAAAGTTCCGTTGTTTTGATTAACAATGTCACTAGGAACTACTATCCATGTCCCGCTTTTAATTTGAATTTTAACATTGTTATTTATCCAATGTGCCGATTGGGCAAAACAGTTTAATGTTGTAAAATATAAGATTAATGTTATTAAACTCAAGACGATTAATATTGTCCGGCTCACTTCGACCAAATTCAGTACAGGTCTCTCACTACAAGTTTTAGGGATCATAATTATTTTGTATTTAATTTGAATAATCTATATTTTTCCATTTATACTCATTTCTTCCAGATACCTGTTTACTTCACCGGTATTTTCAGGGAATGCAATAATTTTATTTGTTCTTGCATCTACCAGTATCATTACAGGAGCCGAGAGGATAAAATAAGCATTGGCCTCTTTGCTATTTATGCCACCTTCACATCTTATGTGTCTCCATCCTTTCAGTTGTGTTATGGCGTTTTCCCAAATTGAAATTTCGGTTTCGGTATTGTCAAGACTTAGCGCAAAAACATCTACGAGAGGATATGCCCCTGCGAGAGGATACGCTCCATGGGGCGTATTTACAAGCCAGGTGTAAAGGTTATGGACTAATTCTTTACAATGTCCGCAATCGGCGCTCCAAAACAAAAGTAATTTGTAGTGGCTATTAGTTTTGCATTGGTGAAACGTTAACCCTGTTTCAAGACCTGATAGGTTATTAAAACCTGTTAGGTCAGGGTTAATAATAAAATCGGGGGCAACAGTACCTACCACCAGCGTTTTTATTCCGGTAAGTCGTTTTTCTATCGCCTGCCTTTTGTTGGTGAGGCAAGTAGTATCATTGATATAAGACTCCAACATTTTTAATCCTGTCTGCATATTAAAACTCTCATAGCCATTGTAAAAATAGTCCACCATCCAGCCATACACTTTTGGATTTCCAAGCCGGGCTTTTTCTATGGCTTTTTTTCCAATAAGAGGATATAAAGAATCTAAATTTGCCTGAGTTTTAGATAGAGAAGCATACATGTTTACATACGTAGTAATAAAACTTTTTAGCTCATTGGTGTGAAGCAGGAGCGTATCCTGAAAATCTATTCCATCAAAATAATGGGCAATTACATTTTTCAGCCTGTCGATTTCGCTGCCATTAAATGCAATCCGTGGCACATGCTGAAACTGAAAGCCATGGCTTACAAACAGGGCTTTATGCAGGACAGATTGTTCTGTGAGCCATTGGTTGTAATTGTTGCGCCTTTTTTCATATTCTTCAATTCCCTGCATATAAAAGGGCGATTGCGCATCGTCATAATTCATTAAAAAGTTTTGTAATAAGCCCAATTTCTCTTTTTGTTTGCTATTTTCTTTGGTAAAAAGGGCAAACAGCGTATTTTCTTTTTCATCTTTCTGGAACCATGTACTATCGCTATTGTTGCAATATGGCGGGTTTACCCACAGTTCTAAATCCTGATTGGAAATAAAAATGTGTTTTTCGGAAGGATAAGGTGTACTGGTTTCTTTTTCTTTGTAATCGAAACGCAAAATGAATTCGCCGGGTAACAGATGCGCCCCATGAGGCGCAAATACATCAGGTATAGAAATGGTGACGGTTTCACCATTTTTAATACCCTGTTTTTCGATAAGTGGTTTTAATGCATTCGCACCTATTAAAGGCAGCAGTGTTATTTTACTTTCAGACACTCCGCGCAAGTGAATTTTCAAATTTATGTCCTGAGCTAATAATTGAAAATTTAATACCATACAGAGTATAATAGCAATACTTGTAACACTCGTTGTACTTCGACATTTCGACACTTCGACCAGCTCACTTCGGCAGGCTTGTTTCGGCAAGCTCGCTTCGACCAGCTCAGCGCATCGCAACACAACGCTGTGCATCGCAGCGCAGCGCACCGCCTCGTTTACCAAGTTACCTCCGATGCTATTATTATTATTTCCTGTAAATACCATTATTAATTAAGCTTCTTTCTTATTTATTTTTCTTACTAACACTCGCTTTCAACGCAAGTTTTTATTGAACCATAATTTTTTCTATCTTAATTTTCTCTCCTTGATAAATTTTCACCAAATATACACCTTTTGCTTCTTTCTTCAAATCAATATTTGATTCAAAATAGTTTATTTCAGAAGAATATATTATCCTTCCATGTATATTCGTGATTTCAATTTTTGAAATTAGTGTTGGAGATTGAATCATAAAAACGCCATTGCTTTGGTTTTGGGAAATGCTTATTGCGCTGTTTATTAAATCTTCACTTATGCTGCTAATCGTAGGATCAAATTCCCATATACCTAAATAGAAACCCGGACCACACATGACAGGGGGAACACCCATTCCCCAGCAGTCGCCCAAACCCAGGTACCCCTTCCCATTTATTGCGAAACCCACTCCTTCGTCCCACATTGAGCGATCTGGCAGGGTATCCAGTTGCTGCCATGAATCTGATGGTTGGTCATAGGAATAAAATTGATTGTGCATATTAGACATAGTAAACACCGAACCATTAGGGTCGTAATGAATCCCTGAACCATAATAAAATTTTGTTCCTATGACAAAACCTCTGGATAATATTTTCCACATCGGGCAGGACGTTTTCTTTGTCCAGCTATTATTTTGGGGATTATATTCATATACCGTACAACCTGCTAAAGGAGGAGTATTGTAAAATTTATTTCCTCCAATAATATAACCTAAATTGTTTATTGTGAACCCCGTAAAACCCCAGGCAGAATCAAGAATTGGTCCTTTGTTTTGCCAATTGTCAATAATTGGGTCATATTCATATAGATCGTAATTATCACGATAAGAAGAGTAATCGTTGGAACAAACAGTATACCCGGCAAGATACCCTTTTCCATTAATTACAAAACTGCAATTAGTAGTAGAATGTATTGAGTCCCCATTCGGAAAATTTATAGGGAATGCAGCTTTTTGAGTCCAGGTATCAGCAATCGGGTCGTATTTATAAAATCTACCTGTAGATGACATAATATAGCCATTGCCATTTATACTAAAACAAGTTGGATTAGTATTTGTTGAATCTGTAATTGGGAAAGATGCTTTCTGTGTGGTTGTATTATTTATCGGGTCAAACTCCCACCAATCCTGGCAATAGTAATTTGCTAAACCTATATAGGCCTTGTTGTTAATTACGCAAAACCCATTACTTTGAGTATAGCAACTGGGGAAAGTGGTTGTTTTAATCGTCCATTGTTGCGCTATAAGCATATTGGCGCTTTGCAGTGTCAATAAAATAGCTATTACTGCTGTAGAATATAAACTCCTTTTCATATTTTTTATTTTTATGTGATTTATCTATTTTTTGTTTGATAAATAAATTAGTGACAACTCAGTGTTTGCGTTTGTTTCATAATTCCTTTGTATTTATTATGAATATTTTGTATTTTTGCACTTAGACAAGCTCAGTGTGACGAATAAAATTTAATATTATGCAACGATTAATAATTGAAACAGACAGCATAGCCAATGCTAATTTTCTAGCTTCTTTTTTAAGAACTGTTAAATCAGTAAAAAAGGTTGTTATTGAAAAGCCATTCCCGAAAGAGGAACATTTCGACCCTTCGACAGGCTCAGGGCTCAATGTAACACCTGCGGAAGAATACAACTGGACCAACCCTACACGTCCTGCTACGGATAAGGAGTTTGAGCAGCTTTGCTTAGAAATGGATGCTGAAGAAGCCGAGGGCAAATATTTTACGATGGAAGAAGCTAAAGCAAAAACTTTAAAAAGCATAGAGCAATGGAAAAAGAAAAGTTTGAAGTAGTTTTCAGACCGAAGGCATCTGACAGTATTGATAAAATTGTTATATATATTGAAGAAAATGGATACCCTGAAACAGCTATAAAGTTTAGTAATAAACTTTATAAATTCGCTTACTCTCTTACCCTCTTTCCTAATAAATACGCAGTTTGCAGGCATCCACAGTTTGCAAAACGCAATTACCACTGCGCAGTGTTTCACAAAAACTATATCTTTGTATATAAGCTTGTGAAAAACCATCTCGTTATTTATAACATCATTCATTGTAATACCAATCCTGTTTTTCATTCTGTTTAATCCTTCATTTATGCTGATTTTCTGCTAACACTTGTTTTACAACAAGTGTTTTTTGCTTTCCATTCGGCATTGCAAATGCCGCTTAGCAAAGTTTGTGGTTCATTTAATATTTTGTATCTTTGTAAAAAAAATAATGTTATGTACACTGAATACCATATCAATACCAATGCGCTTGATATAAATTTTATAAAAAGCGTTAAAGCCCTGTTCAAAAGCAAATCTATTTCCATTATTATTACAGAAGAGCAGGATGAAACTGAATATCTTTTGCAAAGCGATGCGAACTGCAAAATGCTGGAGGAGTCCATTACCAGCAAAGACGGGTATGAATTTTCAATTGATGAATTTAAAAAATTCAGTAAGGAACTTAAAAATGGGAAACAAGCAGGCTTTTCAAAGCTAAGAAAAGTAAAACTTCTCAAATGAGAAAAGTAATTTTTAAGCCAATAGCACTTGAGCAATATGCCCAATGGACTATAGAAGACAAAAAGGTATTTGACAAGATATGCAATCTTATTGAAGAAACAGTATGTGACCCTTTTAAGGGTATAGGAAAACCTGAACCACTCAAACATCAGCTTAAAGGATATTGGAGCAGACGAATTACAAAGGAGCACCGCCTCGTTTACCAAATTACCTCTGATGCTATTATTGTTATTTCCTGTAAATACCATTATTAATAAAGTTTCTTTTTCATTTAATTCCCCTGCTAACACTCGCTTTCAACGAGTATTTTTTGTTTCTGTCATTTTAAACAACATTTATATGTGTCAACTCTCTGTGTTTGCATTTGTTTTCGATTTCATAATTGTATTGTTACTATAATGAATATTTAGTTTTTTGCTTTCCAAGCGGCATTGCAAATGCCGCTTTGCTGAAGACGCCAGCTGGGGCTAGTCTCTGAGACAACGAAGCGAATAGCCAAATGCCTTGCCGTTCGAGGTTGTTTGACTATAGTCACTTTTGATAAACATCAACCTGCCAAAGTCATCAGAATACCTAGTACTGGACCAGAAGCCGCCCCAGTCACCCCTACTGAGGAGCGGACCATTACCTGGTACGTCAAGATACCCACCAGCATGAAGTTTTAAAGCCGAATTATAAGCGTCAGTGCGATTATTCCATGAACCATTTGCATCGACATCTAACCATTCCGTATAAGTTGGAATACGCCAACCTGTACCAAGTTCTATGGTACAAGGGTCGTTAGCTGCTTGCCAATCGAGGCTTTCTACTATGGAGGAAGTAGTCCATGCCGGAATTGGTCCTGGCTTACGACCCTGTGTGCGGTTAAATTGCCAATACCAACCTGCTGAAGCATCGGTAGCATCGGTAGCTGAACTTGCCTGATTGTCTGCACCAAGATTTTGGGTTATCCAGCATTTAGTAGCACCAGAAAGACTCGATGCTACCGTACCATAATTTACAGACTTTGTTTCTGGCGCTACAGAACCAGCAGTGTGGTTAATAGATAAAGTTCCTCCACAACAGTAAGTTGTTGTAATCACCACATCGTCTGTTGAAGCAGCACAGGGAGCATTGGAAATTGTCCAGCGCAGAGTGGCTGTTCCGGGTACTGCTAAGCCTGTGACTCCCGAAGTGGCAGAACTTGGGGTAGTTATTGTAGCTGTGCCGGAGACTACGCTCCATTCACCTGTGCCAACGGTGGCGGTGTTTCCTGCTAAGGTTGCGGTGGTTTCGCCACAAGCTGGGTTTATGTCTGTACCTGCTGCAGCAGTGGTGGGTGTTTCGCTTATAACAATGGCAAAAGTTCTTGCTGTACCATTTCCGCAGGTATTGCTTGGTGTTACAGTGAGTGTGCCGGAAGTGGCAGCAGCAGAGAAATTAGCTGTTATAGAATTGGTGGTGCCACCTGTAGCTTGTGTAAAGCCTGTGCCGGAATAGCTCCATGTGTAAGTTACTCCTCCTACATCGGTAACAGAATATGCTACTCCATTTTCACCCTGACAAACAGGTGTTGTTCCTGTGATTACACTGGGTTGTGCAGGAGTGCTAAGCGTGGTAGGATTTATTACAGCAGAGCTGCCACTTGCACAGGCTGTGCTTGCACGTACCCTGTAGTAATAGGGTGTGGAAGCAGTGAGACCTGTTACAGCGAACGTAGTTACATTTCCTACATTAAGGTTGTTGTACCCTGCAACAAAAGAAGTGAAAGCAAAATCGGTGGCTACATCTATAAGATAATAGGTTGCTCCTGTGGAAGCAGTCCAGTTAGCTGTGAACGAGGTGCAGTTTATATCAGTTGCAGCGTTGGCTGTAGGCGTAGCAGGCGGAGTGCATGCAGCAGGGCAAAATCCAGTGTTCCATGCTCCGTTTACATAAGCCTCGAAACATTTTGTGGTGGTGTTGAAAATAAACAAGCTTTCGGGAATAGGTGTTGTTATTGCATCTCTCTGCACTGTGGTGAGCCGGGGAATAAGCAAACCCTGATTTGTGAAATCGATATCTAAGCCTGCTTTAGCATTGGCGGCATTGCCTGTTGAGTTGATTCCTACGCCTTGCCCTACTACTACGCTCAGGTTTGCAAAGGATAATGCGATGATAATTAGCACAGCCCAAAATTTGATAGTTCGGCATTTCTCAATACAAGTGTTTTTTGTTTTCATTTTTTTAATATTTAATAATTAAGTTTATTTGTAAAAGTTATTCAACTTTTCTCTGTATTAGTTTTAAATTACCTTGTGTCATAACAGTACCGCATTGAGAACATTTATGATTAAAAACCCAAATTTCTCTTGTTTGCAGCACTTTTATTTTTTCAGAAGAAAAACATTTTGGACACAAAATGTACTCGTCAGAAAAAATATTTTGTTTCTCGTTATTCATCATATTAAATTAACTGGTTATCCTTTCTTAAACACTAACAGGTTTTGCTCCCCTCTGTCAGTGCACAAACCTGTTAGGTCTTGCTGCTTATTTGTCAATTATCAATTGTTTGCAATCTTTGTAAAGCCCATTGGTTGTGCTTACTTTAAAAAAATATATAGCATTATTCAAATGCGAAACATCCATACTTAAAAGGCTTGTACCTTTTTTAACAGGGAGCTTTTCCTTAGCCAACACCTGTCCCAACACGTTGGTAACAAAGGCTTCAACTTCTGTGTTCTCTGAAGAATAGACTATATAGCGCATATCGCCGTCGACCACAGGGTTTGGGCAAATAGAAATGATACCAAAAGATTCATTTTTGCAATTGGCTGCAATAATATTGCTGTATTCTGTTACTCCATTGAAATCAGTATTTCCAAGCCTGTAATAATAAACTTCCTCCTCTGAAACATTAGCATCTGTATGTGAATATTGCAAGGGTTGGTTGCTATTTCCTGCTCCATTAACGGTGTCAACTACTTCCCAATTATGGATGTCTGTGCTTCTTTCAATTGTAAAAAAATTATTATTTATTTCGGATGCTGTTTCCCAGTTAAGCTGCATACATTTTTTGCTGCAATTGGCATTAAAGGCAATTAATTCTATAAATAGAGGATTTATCCCTGTTTTTGAGCCAAACGTGATAGGGCTGTAATCGGTAAAATTGATAGAATTTTGAATGTACCCTGTAGGCCATGTTTCGGCAACTGCGGTTCCTTCCAAATTTTCCCATTGTGTGCCATTCCAGTGTACCAATGCCAAATCTGTCAATGCATCTTCTTGATAGTCGGACTCTGTATTCGCAATCTCGCTTCTTACTGCATCTTTCCAATAGAGTTTCACATTTGGGGTTTGTGTTCCGGCACCTGTTCGGTTTAAAAGCCAAAATTCATTGCCACTCACGTTGTCGAGTCCAGAGGCTAAACTGGAACCATCTTGCCATGTGGGATAGCCAAGCGAATCGAAAGGAGACTTAAAAGTATAGTGTACTGTGAAATCATTTTGGTTGTTCCATGCTGCAATTTCAACAGGAGCCCACACAATAGAAGCATCCTGAATATCGCCTACAGGAAATGTAAAAGCAGCGTTGTTCCCTGTTTTTTTTATTTTACCATCAATAAAACTTGTTGCGCTTCCGCTGGCAGGGCTGAAAGAAGCGGTTTCTGACAGAATAAGGGTTTTTGTACCTGTGCTTACTATACCATTTGTGAGTGTGATTGTTCCATTCACAGTTACATCTCCCAACAGTTTAAAATTAGCAGAATTATTTAATTCCAAATTTTGGAAAGTGCTGATACCTGAACTACCGCCTATTTGCTGCAAACTTGTACCACAAAATTTGATATTTGAAGACTCTGTAGCTATGAATGACCCATCAACTATTATATTACCGGGAACAACCAATACGCTATTACCTGATAAAACGATATTAGAGCTTGTGGCAACATTAATGCTGACAGCGGCGGAAGACTTAGTTGTCAGTAGCAGGAGGCAGTAAGCAGTAAGCAGTAAACGGTAAACAGTTCTGGTTATCTGTGTTACCTGCATACCTTTGGTTTTTGTTTTCGATTTCATAATTGTATTGTTACTATAGTGAATATTTAGTTTTTTGTTTTCAAAGCGGCATTGCATATACCGCTTAGCTAGGGGCTAGTCTCGCAAACAACGCAGGCTGAACCCATACGCCTTATTGCCCTGGCTCATGATGCTGTTGCTACTGACGAAGCTCAAGACCCAACCATTGGCAGCAACGTTGTGAGTACTGCTCCAGTAGACGCCGCTGGTACCGCGAGTGTCGAGCGAACCATCGCTGTTGTACAGGTACCCTGCAGCATGGAGCTTTAATACCGAATTGTAAGTGTCGTCGTAATTAGCCCAAGCTCCATCAGCATTCGTCCATTCTGTATTAGTAGGGATACGCCAACCTGTTCCAAGTTCTATGGTGCAAGGGTCGTTAGCCGCTGTCCAGTCGCTGGTTTCAGAAATAGAAGTAATAGTCCATGCCGGAGTTGGTCCTACTTTATATCCCTGCTTGCGGTTAAACTGCCAATACCAACCTGCTGAAGCATCGGTGGCATCAGTGGCAGAACTTGCCTGATTATCAGCACCAAGATTTTGGGTTATCCAGCATTTACTGGTACCTGAAAGACTTGAGGTTACTGTTCCGTAGTTTACTGTTTTATTTTCAGGAGCAACACCACCTGATGTACAGTGATTAACAGGAAATGAACTACCACAAGATGTAAATGCGGGACCACAACAAGCAGTAGTTGTAATCACCACATCGTCTGTTGAAGCAGCGCAGGGAGCATTGGATATTGTCCAGCGCAGGGTGGCTGTGCCGGGTACTGCTAAGCCTGTTACTCCTGAAGTAGGAGAGCTTGAGGTGGTTATAGTTGCTGTGCCGGAGACTACGCTCCATTCACCTGTGCCTACTGTGGGGGAGTTACCTGCTAAAGTAGTAGTAGTTGCATCACAAGCAGGGTTTATGTCTGTGCCTGCTGCGGCAGTGGTGGGTGTTTCGCTTATAACAATTGCGAAAGTGCGCACTGTGCCATTGCCACAAGTATTGCTTGGTGTTACAGTGAGTGTGCCGGAAGTGGCAGCAGCAGAGAAATTAGCTGTAATAGAATTGGTGGTGCCACCTGTAGCTTGTGTAAAGCCTGTGCCGGAATAGCTCCATGTGTAAGTTACTCCTCCTACATCGGTAACAGAATATGCTACTCCATTTTCACCCTGACAAACAGGAGTTATTCCTGTGATTACACTGGGTTGTGCAGGAGTGCTAAGCGTGGTAGGATTTATTACAGCAGAGCTGCCACTTGCGCAAGCTGTGCTTGAACGTACCCTGTAGTAATAGGGTGTGGAAGCAGTGAGACCTGTTACAGCAAACGTAGTTACATTTCCTACATTAAGGTTGTTGTACCCTGCAACAAAAGAAGTGAAAGCAAAATCGGTGGCTACATCTATAAGATAATAGGTTGCTCCTGTGGAAGCAGTCCAGTTTGCTGTGAACGAGGTGCAGTTTATATCAGTTGCAGCGTTGGCAGTGGGTGCAGCAGGCGGTGTGCAGGCAGCAGGGCACGATACTGAGTTCCATGCTCCATTTACGAATGCCTCGAAACATTTTGTTGTGGTGTTGAAAATGAGCAAACTCTCAGGAATGGTTGCTGTTATTGCATCTCTCTGGGCAGTGGTGAGCCGAGGAATAAGTAAGCCCTGATTTGTGAAATCAATATCTAAACCTGCTTTGGGATTGGCGGCATTGCCTGTTGAGTTGATTCCTACGCCTTGGGAAAATACTGATATGCTGAAAACTTGATGTGCTAATGTAATAATTAGCATTGTTAAAAATTTGGTAACTCTTCTCATGATTTTAATTTTTTAGAAGTTTATTTATAATATTGTATTTTGATTTCAATCTATTTTATTTTTTACAGCGAACTTTTCTATTTCGGTTGTGTTTTTTTATTTGAGCTTTTCGATGTTATAATCATTATTATTTATAAGCGTTAACAACGTTCCATAGTAATAAATACTTTTGAGTTTAGTTGCTACTATTTCATAATACAAAATAAGATAATATAACAGGACGAATCAATCAGTTAAATAACCGAAAACGAGTAAGTGATTTCACTGAGTCGCTACGACTCTAAACTGTCTATACAAAAAAATATACTTTGGATCAAAATAAGATAATAAAATACGGCTAATCAATAAGGTAAATAACTGAAAAATTATGAGTGATTTCACATAGATAGAAAAACTCCTCTAAGTCTATAGGTGTTTGTCTATAATGTCTGATAAAGCGTTATTCTTGCAGGCTAATTATTTAGTGTCAGCAAGAAAACGCCAACTACTGCGTTCCTCTCGTCATGAAAACAGTCGTTTCGGCTTAGCTCAACGCATCGCATTTACAAAAGTAAACTCCTTGGTTTTCATGACTTCGAAAGCCTTGTATTTGACGTTTTCTTATCTGACACTAGCACTGTCAAGCAAAAAAGAGTAGTTTTCTTGCTGACACTATTTAGGGTCTGCTGAAAATCACAAAACGTATTTGATATTAAATGATTAGAATATGTTATTCTTATAACAAGTGCAAGATAAAATAAATGATTCATTAAAAATCCTTGCACCTTCTTTTTATAATTTTATATTTTTGTTTTGTTAGTCTGTCGCATACCATCTTCTTTGTTGCCTGCGACTCGAAGTATT
>Ga0209417_1002346_pt1 | contig 29631 bp, 21 predicted proteins | sample RifGroF2_FD_184002 | JGI IMG/M metagenome (GOLD analysis project Ga0209417, IMG submission 184002) | Groundwater microbial communities from Rifle, Colorado, USA - Groundwater F2 (SPAdes) (version 2) | ecosystem: Environmental > Aquatic > Deep subsurface > Groundwater | place: Rifle, Colorado... | reverse complement strand
TTTTCATAAAAAAGCCGCATCGGATGTGTCAAAACAGGTTTGATACGCAAAAAATGAATTATTAACAGGAAAAAGCCAATAGTTTTGAAATTGGCTCATAAAAAAGGATTATTGAAAAATGACAAAGCGCTCTTTAATGGCAATCGGCGCTCATGCGGATGATATCGAGTTTAATGTTGCTTCTACTCTGCTTAAATATTATGAGAAGGGATATGAAGTTATTTATGTCCAGTCCACAAATAACATGTCAGGAACCTGGAGTCATCTTCTGCCCGACGGTACTAAAGAAGTACGGATTGTAGCGTGGTCTGAACTCATGCCTCAGCGTAAATTGGAATGTGAAAAGGCGGCAAAAGAACTTTTTAATACCGTGCCGATTCATCTGAACCATCCGCAACGGCATTACCGTGACGAAAAACTCGCAGAAATAGAATTACGCTACGGCGCCCCCTGCCCGGGCTGCGTCCTGCCGGATACTCCGACAATAATAACCGCTCACGAACACAAGCCTTCCGTCGAAAAACTGGCTTCATTGATTCTTGAAAAAAATCCGGAGGCAATCCTCACCCATGCACCGGTTGACAGCAATCCTGAACACTCCTGCACAAACCTCTTGGTTAACAAAGCATATCAGGCCGCCAGGAAAAAAGGATACGGCGGAACTCTGCTCTTCTGGTTGCAATTAACTAGCGAAACGTTCGGGGAAACTTTTAATTTGTGGAATACCTTTATCAATACGGACGGTTATTTCCAACAGAAATTCCAAGCCATCGGTATTCACGCGTGTCAGGTGCCAAAGCCGGAAACTCTTGACTTGGAAGATAAACTGCGCGGCAAAATATGCGGCTGCAAATCAGCGGAAGTTTTCAATATATGCCACATCGGCGAAAGCAATCAAGGCGAATTTACCCAGGAAATAATCAGAAACACCTGTCATTTCCAATATGGGAAATAATTTTCCCTGCGTCCTTTGTTTTCTACCATTCCAGGATTATGCCCATGCTTTTTGAACGGTCTTTCAGGAGGGCGGAATAAATCCCGGGGGCTTCGCCGTATTTGACTTTATCGCTTATAAGGCGGCCCATGTCTATTTCGCCATCGGCTATCAGGTCTATGAAAAATTCGAAATCGCGTTCCCATGTCCACGGATTGTCCGGAGTGGCGACAGGCGGATGCGAAAAATTATGCGCTCCGATAATCGTAAAGCTCGGACTGTTGCAGAGATCGTGAAAATCAAAAAGCGTCTTGTCCCTCGGACTGCTCAAAACAACAAAATGTCCCTGATTTCTCAATATCTCAAATTCGGATGGTATGAGAGCGGCATTGCCAGTAACCTCAAAAACCATGTCCGCTTTTCTGCCGTGATTGTGCTTCTGCACGGCATCAATTATTTTTTCTTTACTGCTGTTTAGCTTGATTATAGCCGGGTCTTCAGGCAGACAGTCAAGCCTGAAATCGGAAACGTCTATCGCGAAAACAGGCCGCGCCCCGCAGAGCCGCGCGAAAATAACACTCATCTGTCCAAGCAGTCCCATCCCGTAAACAGCGACGGCATCGCCCCATTTCATGCCGGAACGCCTTATGCCGTTCATTACAATCTGGGCTATCGTAAAGAATACCGCGTGTTCGTCTGGAACGTCGGTGTTTATCTCGTAAACTTTTTCACTGTTCTGCACCGTATATGTGGAATGGCTGCCCCAGGAGGCGACTTTTCTGCCGATGAGTTTTTTATCAATCCCCTCCCCCGCGTCAACAACTGTTCCTATATTATTATAGCCGGGGGAATATGGGAACTTGAACTTTTCATCCCATACCGAACCGGGAGGAAATTCGCCGCTGAAAACAGTCATTTCCGTCCCTATGCTTATAAGGGTACATGAACTTTTTATAAGGACCTGCCCTTTTTCGGGCTTCGGGATCGGCTGTTCCTCTATAACGGCTTCTTTCGGCTTTTTAAAAACAACACTCAGGTTCTTTTCCATGACAATGCCTCCATCTGCTTGAAATATATCATTCCATACATTATAATTGAAACAAATTAAAAAGTCTTTCTTAAAATAATCATAAAAATATGCAAAATCGCTCAAAAGCAATACTTGAAGGCAAATTCGATCCGGTTTTTCTAGATCCTGAATTCCCGATAACGACTCCAATCCTCAGGGCCAGAAGGGACGATCCGCCGCCGAAACCTCATGTACACGAGTGTTTTGAGATAGGTTACTGCTATGAAGGTTCGGGGGTATTTATCGTTGAAAACAAAACATTTACTTATCAGGGAGGGGACGCGATAGTGGTAAATCATCGCGAACTTCACCTTGCCGCCAGCAGTCCCAACATAACAAGCAAATGGTGTTTTATAAATCTCGATCCGGCGGGACTGCTTGCGGGCTTCGTACCGATAGAAGAACGTTTTCTGGAAACGGAGACTTTAAGCGGACGCCACTTTGTAAATCTTATAAAAGGAAAAAAATATCCTGAATTGTGTTCCACCGTCAGAGAACTGATGGAAGACCTGATGGAAAAAAAAGAGGGCTACCGTTCAACGGTACGCGCCCTTGTCTGGCTGCTCATGGTAAGGCTGCATCAGTTTTTTCCGGCACAAAACACCGAGGAGGACGAAAAACCCCTCTCCCGGAAAGACCTCATAAGGATCAGGCCCGCGCTTGAGCACATAGCCGGAAATTATCATAAGACAGTCACTATAGAAAAGATAGCGGAACTCTGTCACATAAGCACACCTCATTTCAGAAGGCTTTTCAATGCGTCAACAGGCATTTCCCCTCTCGAATACCTCGTTCAGTTCAGATTGAAAGCCGCTACAGTGCTATTGAAAAACACAAAACGTTCTATTCTTGAAATATCCCTTGAGACCGGCTTCCCGACACTCTCGAATTTCAACCGTCAGTTCAAAAGAACTTACAACATTGCCCCGCGTAAATGGAGACACGAACAGAAATAGCCCCGGATTTCCGTTAACAAGGCACTGATTCGACTGATAATAAAGAATTTTAGTCAATTTTTTCCGGAATTTTTATAAATCCGTAAAACAACTATTGACAAAGAAAAGGTATTGCTTTATAATTAAGAGTATTGATTATTATTGAATATTTATTCATCAATGTTGAATGTCTGGAGATTTAAAAATGGCGAATGGAAAGCTTATACAGTCAGTAGAGCGCTCTCTGGATATGCTTATGCAGGTAGCGCATTCGCAAAATGGATTAAAGCTCAATGAAGTCGCAAAACTTTGCGGACTGAAACCGACAACAGCATACAACATACTACGCACTGTTGAGACAAAAGGCTTCCTAAGCAAAGACGAAAACACTGTTTACAAACTGGGCCCCGCTATTTCGGAATTGTCTGAACTTGCCAGAGAAGATGACATACAGGAACTTGTAGGGGGGCACATGGAAAAGCTGTCAAAAAAATATCCGTCCGCTATAATAACTTTTGCGGAAAGAAACGGTTTGGAAATCTATTGCAGGTTGAGAAAATCTCCGCATTACAGACAAGTTGTCGCTCCCTACAGAAGCAAGTATTCGAGTATTTCAGGAGCTGCCGTAAGACTTCTCCTGGCATTCGCGCCTGATGAATGCCTGATAAACTATCTTTCCATGAATCCCGATGAGGATGAAGAAAGATACAGAAGCGAAAAAAATAAAATAAGGACTGATAAATTTGTAAACCCCTCAAAGAATGGCGAATTTCTCGCCGCCGCCCTCATTACTTTTAATAATACTGAACCCTTTCACGCGATAGGAATAAGGATGACCGAACAGGAAGCCGCCGGCATGGACAGAAAGAAAATCATAAGCGACTTGAAGGAGACCACATACAATATTGACAGCGATTTTTCTAAAAGACATAAATAGATTATAATTTATAAAAGGAAGGAAGTACCGACAATGAGAAAGTCTTTTACAGCCTGCTGCGCTTTTCTGGCGATTATCGCTTTGCACGGGGAAAACCTTTTAAAAAACAGCGATTTCAAGATGACGCCTGGAAAAAAAGAAATCCCTGGATGGACCATGAACAAGGAACTTTCCATACAAGGTCTACGGAATACTGTCATTGAAAACAAAGCATGTCTTGAAATCCTTACGACAAACGCTACATATAACGAAAAAAAAGGGGCAAAGAACAACGGCATACTCTCACAGAAAGTCAAAATCAATCCCGGGAAAACCTATTCGCTTACAATAGTCGCTAAGAGAGATTCCTTTGTTTACGGAACAACATTTCACGCGGTATTTTTTATAAAGGGAAAAGCACAGAAAGGCGTTCAGGAAAAGACATTCCGCTCCGCCAGCTGGGAGCCTACCACGATGGTATTTCCTTCACGGGAAGCCGATGAAGTTGAAATACAGATAATAAATCCCAACACAGGCATCTGGCGCATAACAAAAGGCAGAAGCCTTTTTCTGGAAAGCGCAAGCCTTACGGAAATAAACCATCAGGACGATTTAAAATTCACCAGTCTGAAACCCGGTAAAAACGTCCTCTCCGCAAACGTAGCCTCTTCCGGTGAATACTATCTATGGTTGAAAGCAGACGCACTGAACAGTTCCAGATATACGCTGAAAACAAAGTCCGGCAAATGGGATTTTCAATCATATACCCCCGGACAAAACCGCTGGATTCGCCCCGTACTTCCCGAACTCCTGCTGAGCAAAGGAAAAGGCGAAATAGAATTCACCATAGACGAAAAAAACGCAAACGCACATGAACTGCTGTTGACAATGGACCCGTTTTATGAGCCATCCGGCATAACGGCTTTTCTCAAACCGGGACCTGATTGCCCTTCCACAAAGCCTGATTTGTCAAAGGAAATAAAGAGCGGAAAAATTGAGCTCTCCATTGACAGCGAATTGCCGCAAGGAAAATGGGGCATTACTCAGGGCATTCCCTTCCCTCTCGGTTCACTCCGGGACGCTACAAAACTGCGCCTTGAAGGACATCCGGTTCAGAGCGATGTTCTGGCAAAGTGGGCGGACGGTTCAGTAAAATGGCTTCAGGTTTCCACATTCGCTTCGGGCAAAGAAAAAATGACTCTGCAATATGGAACTGACATTAAGGCTGATACTCCAAATAGTTCTTTAAAAGTAGAAAAAACAGATACCAGCGTAAAAGTCGATACCGGAAAACTGCGTTTTGAAATACCATCGGATGGTTCCGCGCTCATGAAAAATATCGTCTGCGCCAAGAGAACAATAAAAGAAGCCGTTCTCTTTCTGAATGGAAATCAAGCGGCCTCGGCGCAGGAAATAAAAATAGAAGAATCCGGCCCCGTCAGAGCGGCAATAAAAGTATCCGGCAAATTTGTAAAAAATCCGAAGTTCTCATATACCGTCAGAATCTTTGCCTATGCCGGATCGGACTATCTTGAGATGGAACACAGCCTGATACTCAGTCAGGATGGAAGCGGGAAGGTCGAAAATTGCGGAATAAACTTCAATACGGATATAAACGAAGTATCCTTCAAAGCAGGGAATGAATGGATAAAATGCAATAATGAATCAATAATGACAGCGGACCTGAAAAGTCCCGCTTCCAACGCTAACGACTTTCCTTATGAAATAATATCGGAAGGGAAAAAACTATCTTCCGGACTGAAAGCAGAAGGCATGATGAAAATCCCGGGAGAAGCTCCGGTCAGCATAGCGATACGCAATTTCTGGCAGAACGCCCCGAAAGCTTTCAAAGTATCAAAAGACAGTTTTTCCCTGAACATCGTAAACCGTGAACTAATGTTTTATCAGGGAATGGCGAGAACACACAGCATAGTACTTTCACTATCTGAAACAGACGCGCCGCTTGAAACATTCATGCGCAGACCGCTTCTGCTTGCGACTCCGGAATGGTATTGTAATTCCAAGGCATATCACGCATGGCCTCTCTCTGTCCCCGAAGCAAATTGGGCACTCTATGAGGCAAGCGTAGAGGATACCATTGAAAAATGGGGGAAGCGCATAGATAAAAGCATGACAGACCCGACATTCTACAAGGGAATGATGTTCTATGGAGAAACAGGTTCTCTGGAGGCAAGCAATAACCTCGAAACTGCACTTGATGAAGGTGGAATTGTACAGTATCTGAGGAGCTGTAAAAGAGAATACTTCGATTTTGCGGATAAATGCATATCACATTTCGCCGACGTGGATATCGACCATTCAAACGGAAAATCAGCGGGACATATCTATGTTCACGGCAAATATGAGAGAAAATCCACAAACCATGAAGCAAACGGACACTCATGGTTCAACGGCACTCTGACATACGGCTTCTTCACGGCATCAAAGCGCATCATGGAAATCGCGGATCAGGTAGGCAGATACCATAGCAAAGAATTACCGGAATGGAATGTTTATGATTATGTGCATTACTGGCGCAGACCGGCCTGGCAGTTCATGGGCACAATTCAGGGTTGGGACGCGACAGGGAACTGGGAATACCTTCAGATGGCAAAGAAAATAGCGGAACTTACAAAGATGCAGAGAGACCACATAGTAAGCCTCTGGCCTTACATGTTCACTGTCGGCATGAGAGCGCTCAGGGAATATTATGAAACAACCGGAGACCCCGAAGTAAGAGAAGTTTATCTCCAGATATTCGACGGCTACATGAGGCTCCGCACAAGACCAAATGATACTTCATTTGGAGAACACGCCAAGGCGCCGGGAATGCTTCTGGGCAATTATCCCAATGACAGAAGCTGCTGTTTCTATGGCGAAGCGGCGCAGGCCGACTGGATGGCCGGGCTCAAACGTTATGCCGTTCCCGCCGGAAGAGATTTGACAATCCAGCTTGAATACGGTATCAATGATCCGACATTCCTCTGGGGAAGCGCAGACCTCCTCAGGGCGATGAAAGCGGACGGGATGAAACTTGAAGGGACACCCCCGACAAGCCCGCTTGTCGTAATGACTCCCCCGACGGCAAAATCATCCCCGCTGGCAAAATTTAAATGCCCCGTGGTCTCTTTTCAGTTTGAAAAAAAGACTGACAAGGATTTTGACATATTCCTATATAACCGTCCTGTCAGAAAATACAGCGGCTTTTATTTTGGGACGGCAATCGCCGCCGCGCCGGATGGAAAAATAATCGATACATGCCAAGTCAGAACGGACGGAATGAGAAGCTTCAAACTGCACGTTCCCAAAGACGGAAAAACCGGAACATATACGGTATTCATAACGCTTCAAAACCAGTGGCGCTGGACAATTGAGAATATCCAGTTCAAATTGAAAAAAGGCGAACACGAAATCAAATTGCTTCCACGCTATGACCGTATAATGATTGACGCGGTCTGTCTGGCTAAAACAGGTACTTTCAATCCGTTCAAAGGCAACGGCACAAACAAAAAAGACTATACTGTCCTGCAAGCGGAAAACGGTATTATTCTGAAAGGCTTTGTAAAAGTAGAGGATATCTCCGCTGAAAACAAAATCGCCGTAAGAAAAAGCACTTCAAAAGAAGCAATGACGATAAAAATAAATGTCCCGGAAGACGGCGTTTATGATTTCTTCGCCAAGATATGGAAAGGCGGGCCCGACCTGATAGAAGTTTCCGTTGACAGTGAAAAACCCGTAAACTGTTCGCAGGTACATGATATGGAAAACAATGACTATACTTCATGGAGCATAGGCACAACTCTTGGAGATGATACAGTTATAACCGCGGGCGTTGAAAAAGAACCTTTCAAAAATATGCAAGCCATATTTTTTGATGGAAGCGGCATGAAAAAAACTCCGGCATTTGAGACGGTAAGAAAATTCATAGAGGGAGGCGGAAAATGAAAAAGATGAAAGGGCTTTTTACGCTCATTGAGCTCCTCATTGTCGTGGCGATTATCGCGATACTGGCGGCACTGCTTTTACCATCCCTGAACAAAGCCAGGGACACGGCAAAGAGGATAAGATGCGTAAACAATCTGAAACAGACGGGAAGCGTACTTCAGGAATATTCCATAGACTTCCCCTCATACATGCCGCCATTAAAACTGGTAAGCAGCGGCAAACCTATATTTGACTACACACGGGAATTGATGACATTCGGATATCTGAGAAGCGCAGGCAGAACTGCAAATGGGGCAGCGCCTCAGACTGCCGCAATATGTCAATGTTCAGAAAACAGCACAATGCTGAATTATTACACGATAGACAAAGGATATACTATGGATCAGGCCATCTATTACTCGCAAAGATATGGCACATACTCACCGAACACTCAGTACGCCCATCACGGGACTGATTATTTTATGCCGCTGCCCTTGACTATGATCAGTAAATTTTCTCAATGCGCAATGCTGGGGGACGCTTACGGAGGAGCTCATCACCTCACAGCCGGAACAATAGGCTTTCCTCATAACGGAATGGTGAATATTATCTTTTTTGACAATCACACCGCGTCTTTGAAAAGGGCAAATGTAACTACGGAAAATACGGATGTATTCTGGACAGGAAATTGAAAACGCGTTTTCATTCCGTGCTTTTCGCTTTTCGAGTTGAGCATTGAGGAGAGGAATAACTGAGCAGGGTATCGACTAGCTCGTCTGCCAAGAGTCTTTCTGTTCTATCGGGAGCCAAAGCTTTGTCAAGCCACTGCCCAGCCTTCCTTATTGCTCTGCCACAAATCCTTTCAATCTCGCGCTCCGAAGCAAGAAGCCTCAAAGCAAGAGACGTTATTATTATTTTTCTTACAGTTGCCCTGTCGTTCCATTCAGATTTGGAAGCAAGTTCAGTTATCGCTTTTTCCATCTCTGAAATATTTCTTTTCAAGCGGGAGGCTATCGCTTCGAGACCGTCAAAAGCCCCTTCCGCGTCCTGTGTTTTCAGAAGCCTCAGATACCATTCATCGGATGTAGAGTACTCGGAAATTTCTTCCGAAAGAAATAAAGACGCACTGTTCGTTTCATAAGCTTCATAACCAGCGCTTATCATCACGGGAACGCGCCGGTATTCCGGGAAAGCATCAGTTCCTTTATTCTTGCCCGCGCTTGAAACCGCGACGAGGCTGCTTTCACAGCTCAGCAGTCCGAATTTCAAGGCAATCTTCCTTATCATGCCGGTGTTTTTCCCTTTTTGGGAGGAATATCCTTTATACTCCAGAGATGATATGGTGTCAAGCGCCCAGAGTGAAGGAATAAGATTGTCATCACCGATATTTTTCATGCCGCATTTCCAGCGGAAATTCTGTTTTCCTGATTTGCCGGAAATAAGCAGAGTAGCCCCCTCGGATATTTTTTTGACCTTAGCGAATGCAGTGAAGGAATCTCCCTCGTAAATGGCGGGAAGATGTTCCATGTCAACAGTGATATCCGCATTTTCAGCCTTGATGTCCGTGATTTTGATATGGTCCTGCAATATTCTGGCAAATTGACGGAGGACTTTCTGCTGTATTTTTTCACCGGGCTGAAGCATTTCCCATGCCCCTCCGCTGGCCCTGGCAATGCCTTTTACCAGATTATGACTGGCGGCATAGCCTATGCCGAATGTATAAAAACGCGCGTCCTTGTGAAATTCAGCGACATATTTCACAAGCTCTGAAGTATTGTGAACAGCCCCGTCCGTCAGAAGGATTACATCTCTGCGGCTTTCAGGATGCACAGGCATTGAACAGGCAAGCGAAAGCACCTCGCTCAGTTCAGTTCCTCCCATGTCGGCCTCAATCCCGGCAATATCCTTCAACGCCCTCCTCAGATTGTTCTCATTGTAAGGAAGCGCCTCGGGATAAAAAACCTGATAATCAGTTCCAAATCTTATTATATTGAAAAAGTCCCCCTCCTTCATCGCACGCAGGCAGATTTCCAGGGTTTCTTTGGCGTTCTCAATGGAACTGCAAGCCATGGAACCGGAACAGTCAAGAATAAAAAGCATGTCTGAACTTTTCCCTGAATACATGAGGCCTTCGTCCCTGAATTCAGGAAAGAGGCGGATAATCGCGGCAGCCTCTCCGTTCTCATGACGGCTGACAATGCAGAGCGGCTGATCCATGACGGAGGACTTTATATCAAGAATAAAATCTCTATCCATGCAGGCATTTTTTTCATTCAATTCAATAAGGACACCCTGCCCTGAAGAATTTGGTTTCATCCTGATCTTATGTGAAATGGAACTTATCCCGGAAATTTCGGCATTCATGACATTGACATTTATGGAAAATCCATAAGGCACGGCTGAAGCATAAGGAGGAGAAAGAAGTCCCGTCTTTACGGGATCGGCGTTCATAGGCTTATATCTTGGCGTAAGCGTTGCCGGGACCTGGAGCCTTGTTATGCCGTCGCATATGCTTAATTGTGTAATATAACCTATTTCAATGCTCACATCCTCTCCGGGCAGAAGATTTCCCACCGATACGAGCAGCATGTCTTTTTCACCCATGTCAAGGAGAAAAGAACCCCCTCCCTTTTCAAGCATCCTGTCGTAAAGCTCAAAGGCTTTTTCCCGTTCTCTGGCAGAAGCGCTGATCTCCTCTCCACCCGTTTTTATTTTCAAGTCATATATCGCCGCGTTATGTTCTATCGGAAAACAGTAAACAGCTTCAATAGCGCATTTTTCCTTGTTTCTGAAGTGCTGTCTCATCAATACTTTTGAACAGATATCCTTTACCTCGACATCAAATTTCACTCCCAGCAAAGCAACCGGTCTTTTGTTTTCAGCATTGAACAGCGCAGTCTGCTTTTTAGCCATCAGTCTTTTTCTCCCGCGATTTTACTGATAAAATTCTTTATTTTCGACAAATCATCCTCGTCAAGCAAGTTCGGATAGAAATGCAGTTCAACACCCTTCAGTATTTCAACTCGTTCCCATCTTGATTTTCTCACTCCGCCGTCCACTCTGTAAACAGCCCCCTCCTCTTTGATTTTCAGTCCTCCGTCAAGTACGGAATTCATCTTCTGCAACGGCACACCCTGTCCGGAAAGCTTCAAGATTTCTTTCAGGCGTTCCAGATGCTTTTCAGTATAATAAGCCCCCCTTGCCTGTCCCTCCGGAGGAGACAGAAGCCCCCTCTGGATATAAAACCTTACAGCCCTTCTGGAAATCCCCGCCAATTTCGCCAGTGTCTCGATGTTATACATGATGCACCTACAAAGTTTACGACACCAATTATGACACTAAACACGACACTTGTCAATAGCTTTTTGACGAAAAAATGACTTTTTTTATTTTGAACATGCAGAAATTGAATGAGGCAAAAAGGCAGTCTTCAATGCTTGCAATTTTTATTCGGCAGATTAAATTATGGATGTTCAGCATCATACTTCAAAACACAGGGGGAACGCTTATGACCTTTAACCTCAAGCGCAAAATTGTTGTACTTGCGATAGCATCGGCGCTGTTTCCTGTGATAGCTATGTCGCTTCTAACTTTCCGCCAGGAAAAAGATATCCAAAGTATTATTGAAAAAGAGATGAAAGTATTAAGCCGGGACAGCTTAAAATATATTGCTTCTGACATTTACGGCATGTGCGAAGTCTCTAATAATATCCTTTTGAATCAACTCACCTCTGACTTGAACATGTCAAGAAAAATTTTAAAAGAACAGGGCGGAGTATCTCTTTCCAAAACCGAGAAAATGAAGTGGGATGCCATAAACCAGTTTACAAAAGAAACAATGGAAATAACGTTACCCAAGATATTTGTGGGTAACAAATGGATTGAATTGAATAACAACTTCAGTATTTCCATGCCCGTTGTCGATGAAATGAGGGAACTCTCAGGAGGAACTTGTACTATATTTCAAAGAATGAATGAACAGGGCGATATGCTCAGGGTAACCACCAGCGTAGAAAACCTTGACGGTACCAGGGCTGTTGGAACGTATATACCGGCAATCAACCCTGACGGCAAGCCCAATGCCGTAAGCGCGACAGTTATGAGCGGCAAGACTTTCAAGGGAAGGGCTTATGTTGTCAATGCATGGTACTTGACTGCATACGAACCGATAAAAGATGGCAATGGAAATATCATAGGATGTCTTTATGTCGGAGTGAAAATGAGTTCCATTAAAACAATCAAAGACATAATCACCAAAACCCAAATCGGTCAAACAGGATATATTGCGGTACTTGGAGGTTCCGGAGACCAGAAAGGAAATTATATCATTTCCAAGGACGGGGAAAGAGATGGGGAAAATATACTCACCGTAAAAGACGCGAATGGCAAGCCGGCGTTAAAAGACATTGTTGAAAGTGCAATTAAACTGAAAGAAGGTGAAGTCGGATTTAAAGACTATTCATGGCTGAACCCCGGAGAAGAAAGTCCCCGCATTAAAACAGGAGCATATATCTATTTTGAGCCATGGGACTGGGTGATAATGCCGACAATATACAATGATGACTTCAATATAATCAGGAAAAAGGTGTCTTCAAACATCAATAATCTCCTGATTTTTGTGTTTTTGGGAGGTAGTATAATTCTGCTTCTGTCCATATCGGTTTCCCTTTATATGGGATGGAGAATAAGCGCGCCGATTTCCCGGATTTCAGAAATGGCGCGTATGATAGCTTCAGGAGATCTCGCGTCAGCCATGCTCGGATTCAAGAATCTTTCCAGCGCGGTTTCAGAACATGGCGAAATTGACAGTAAGCTTATATCAAAGGACGAAACGGGATTGTTAATAAGCTCAATTGTAACAATGACCAAAAACCTTAACTCTCTGGTGGGTGAAGTACAGAAGGCCACAATTCATCTTGTCTCTACGGCTACCGAAATAGCGGCATCCTCTAAAGAACAGGAAGTAACAGTAAATGAACTCAGCTCTTCGACAAATGAGATTGTATCCTCCACGAAAGAGATATCCTCCACATCTCAGCAGCTGGTCAACACTATGAACGAAGTAGCCGAAGCGTCAGGCAACACCGCGCAATTGGCGGAGGCCGGACGCTTATCCCTCGGGAATATGGAAAAATCGATGGAACAGATAGCTTCCGCGACCTCGTCCATTTCCTCAAAACTTTCCATCATCAATGAAAAAACAAGCAACATAAACAACGTGGTAACAACGATAACAAAAGTCGCGGACCAGACAAACCTGCTCTCTCTCAACGCCGCGATAGAAGCGGAAAAAGCGGGAGAATACGGAAAAGGCTTCTCTGTGGTAGCACGTGAAATAAGGCGTCTGGCCGACCAGACAGCAGTCGCCACCCTCGACATAACGAGAATGGTCAGGGAAATGCAGTCAGCCGTTTCTTCAGGAGTAATGGGTATAGATAAGTTTTCCGAAGAAGTCAGGCAGAGCGTGAGGGAAACAGCCCTCATCAGCGGACAGCTTGAAGGCATTATCAAGGGGGTACAGGGCCTTCCCGTCAAATTCGACATGGTTATAGACGGGATGAAACAGCAGACCTCCGGCGCTAATCAGATAAGCGATTCGATGGTACAGCTCAGTGAATGCGCCAGAAGCACATCTGATTCGCTCAAGGCGTTCAACGAAGCGGCCAAACAGCTGAACAACTCCACGCTTAATCTCCAGAAAGAAGTTACAACCTTTAAAGTAAGATAATAAAATGCTTTGTTTGCAATTCAGCATAAACAGCAATTTTTACGGCTTTGAAGTCGGGCGGATAATAGAGATTGTCCCCAAAGTACCATTGCGTAAAATACTTGGAGCGCCCGATTACATCCCAGGTAATTTCAATTACAGAAGCCGCCTCGTCCCAGTCGTTGATCTGACTATGCTGGCGGTAAAGAGAGAAACAGAAAACATACTCAGTTCGCGGATCGCCGTCGTGCGCTATATGGAAAAACATTATCTAGGACTGCTCATCGAAAACGCCACGGAAATACTGAACATAAACACGGATGACGAGACGCTTCAACCCTCCGGCATTAAAACCGATATCCCTTATATGGAAAAAATTTCAACGGAAAACAAAGAAATGTTCCAGTTTATAAACATAGAAAAAATTCTCGGCGAAGAAGTCAGAAAAATCATTTTCCCGGAAATTGAGGAAAAGGCTCCATGATCGAAAACATCCTGAAAGAAAAAACAGGCCTCAGCACTGATTGCATAGGCAAAAAGAAAATAGATGCCGATGTCGCGTGGCGCATGCGCGAATGCAATCTGACTGATATTTCCGCTTATGAAAATCTGCTCGGCAAATCATCGGATGAAATGGACCGCCTGATAGAAACAGTTACCGTGCCGGAAACATGGTTTTTCAGAATGAAAGATTCCTTTGAATTTCTCGAAAATTTTATAAAAAATGAATGGATGGCAAAAGTCAGAAACAGGAAAATAAGAATACTGAGTATTCCATGCGCCACCGGGGAAGAACCATACTCGATAGCTCTCACCCTGCTCGGATGCGGCCTTGCCCCCGGTAATTTCACGATAGACGCCGCCGACATAAACAGCGTCTGCGTTCAAAGGGCATTGAAGGGAGTTTACACCATGAACTCTTTCCGCGGCCAGCATCGAGACTTCATTGAAAAACATTTTACCGGCACAGAAAACTCCTTTGAAATTAAAAAAGAACTGAAGGATACAGTTAACTTCTTCCAAAAAAATATTTTTGATCTGCAATGCCAGGGAACTGAAACTAAGTACGATATTATTTTCTGCCGTAACATGCTTATATATATGGATACTGAAACGCAAAGAAAGGCAGTGGACATACTTTCAAATTTTCTCCTCAGTGAAGGACTGCTTTTCATCGGACATTCCGAAGCGGGTGTGCTTTTCAGCACTTCATTCAGGATAGTAAAAGCTTCAGGGGCCTTTGCGTTCAGGAGATACGATGAAAAAACTGTCCCGCCTCCAATCCTCCCTGTCTATCAGACAAAATATCCGGCGCCGGAGAAAACGCTTACAGAAGGCACAATAACAGTACAGTCGCCAAGGCCCGCTGAACATTATCCCCGGAGCGACGTAAAAGGCAAGGCCCTTCATACGGAAAAAAAAGAAATCCATTCCGAACAGACAGATCTCCTTCAGAAAGCCGAGGGACTTGCCAATGCGGGAGAGTTGAAAAAAGCTGAGGAAATATGCAAGGAATACGTATCCGTCAACAAGCTTGACGCGAAAGCCCATTTTCTTATGGGAATGCTGCTCATGTCCTCAAAAAGATATACAGGCGCGGAAGCGTTCTTTCACAAAGCCCTGTACATTAAACCTGATTATTATGAGGCCCTTATGGGCCTTTCGGCAATAAAAGAGCATAACGGGAATTTGCAAGGCGCGAAAAGTTTCAGAGAAAGGGCCAACAGGGCTAAAAGCGCGTTATGACTGAAAACAATATCACAGAAAAAGAAATAAATTACTGCTGGAACACTATAGGGACCGGCAACTGCGGCAACCATTCATGTTTCCGTCTGAAAGATTTTATCCATTGCAGAAACTGTGATGAATTCAAATCAAAGGCATCACTGCTCCTGAAAATGACGGCCCCTCAGGAATATCTTCAGGAATGGTCCGCTCTTCTTTCATCGGAAAAAAAGGATGAAAACACAGATGAAAAATGGGAAAATGTTTTTATTTTCCGACTTGAAAGTGAATGGCTCGCGTTTCCTCTGATGGACATGAAAGAAGTTTCACATCTCTCAAAAATACATAAAATCCCACGCAAATCAGATGATACGCTTCTGGGGCTTGCGAATATAAAAGGCAGCCTTCAACTTTGTTTCTCGCTTAAAACATTTTTAGGAATAGAAAATGCCGCAACCAAGGAAGAGGATGAGTCCCGTAATTTATTCGGGGCCAGATTTGCCATTCTGGAAAAAAGCGGTTTTCTATGGGTTTTTCCTGTTGATGAAGTACTGGATATCTACCGTTATAATCCAGAACAGGCACTGAACACACCGCTGACTGTTTCCAACACCTGCGCAAGCTATATAAAAACCGTTTTCCGGTTTCAGGACAAACTTGTGGGGTATCTTGATGACGAACTTATAATCAGCGCGCTGAAAAGGAAAATATCATGAACAGCGATGACTTGAAAAATTTTTCAATGCTCGGTCTTTTTCTGATAGAGTCTGAAACACAGGCCCAGTCTCTAAGCGAAGGACTGATAGCTGTTGAAAAAACACCTTCAGCTCCAGAGCTTCTTGAATCGCTGATGAGGGCGGCGCATTCTCTGAAAGGCGGGGCCCAGATAGTACAGGCCGATATGATCGTCAAATTTGCCCACTCCATGGAAAACTATTTTTCGGCGCTTATGAACGGGAAAGCCGCCTTAAACGCATATCATATAGACAGACTTCTGGAAGGCGTAGACCTGGTCAGAAAAATATCAGAGACAAAAGAAGAAGATTTCAACAGCTTCATATCATCCCATACCGAAAGCTTTTTAAAACTCGCGTCTGTTTACGAAGACATGAAAGAAAACAGGGATATTCCGGCGGCTGAAAATACCGAGACCATAAAACCATCACCGCCGCCCCCGCCGCCGCAACCTGAAAAAGAAGAAAAAAAAGCTGTGCCAGTTCACGAAAAAGATGCCCATATCCCGGAGGAACATCAGATCACGCAGACGTTCAGAAAAATGGATCAGCACAAAGACAACTTCGTCAAAGTTACGAGCGCCAAAATGGAAAAACTTCTAGGCCTCTCCGGAGAATCCTTTGTTGCTGTGAAGAAAATGCAGACCCTTGAAAACAAGCGTGTGGGCTTGAAAGAAAAATTCATGACAATATCTGAGATAGCGTCAAAAGCCCGCGATCTGCTGCTGGAAGGCAAACGGAATGAAGAAATCAATGAACTGCTGAGTGAAATGAAAGATAAAAGCAGTGAGTACTACTGGGCTATTTCAGACTTCGCGAACGACTTCTCTGTTTTCTCTCTCAGCGCCGAAAGTTTCTCCGAGGACTTTTACAATGAACTGGTCTCCTGTAAAATAATACCTTTCGAGGATTTATCCAAAGTTTTTCCCAGAACAGTCCGTGACGTCGCCCGAAAACTCGGAAAGCATGTAGAGTTTCAGGTATCCGGCGAAAAAACAGGCGTTGACAGGGACATACTCGAAAAACTAGAAGCCCCTATCAACCATCTTTTAAGAAACGCCATTGATCACGGACTTGAAAGCCCCGAAGCACGCAAAGCCGCCGGGAAAAATGAAAGCGGCACAATAGAACTTTCAGCCTTCCACTGGGCGGGAATGCTTAATATCACAATAAGCGATGACGGACGCGGCATAAACCTGGAAACAGTGCGCGAAAAAATTATAGCCAGAGGTCTGGCCACCGAGGACATGGTCAGAAAAATGCCGCCCCATGAACTTCTGGATTTTCTTTTTCTTCCAGGCTTCTCCACCAGCTCTTCCGTTACAGAAATTTCAGGAAGGGGGGTGGGACTGGACGTTGTGCAGAACATGGTACAGGATGTCAAGGGACTCATAAAAATAGAAACAAAACTGGGCAAAGGCACAACGTTTCACATGCAGTTGCCCATAACCCTTTCCGTAATATCCGCCATGATCGTGGAAATAGGGGAGGAACTGTACGCATTTCCATCGACGAAGCTCGACAGGCTTCTGATTGTTCCAACAGAAGACCTTCAGACCCTGGAAAACCATCAGTTTATAAATCATGAAAACTCAAATATAGGAATTGTTTCAGGACGCGAACTCCTCAGTTATCCGATTAAAAGTATTGAGGATGAGAACATCCCTCTGCTGATTGTCAGCGACAGATATAACCGTTACGCGGTTGTGGTTGACCGTTTCCTGAGAGAGGAAAAAATAGTAGTCAGGCCTCTTGATGAAAGACTCGGAAAAATCTCATGCGTCAGTTCCGCGTCAGTACTGGACGACGGTTCGCCTGTCCTTGTCGCGGATGTCGATGACATAGTCCGTTCCGTTGACAATCTCGTCAAAGGCAATACACTCCATAAGCTCAGCAGAAGCAATGAAACAGTCATACACCAGAGAAGAAAAAAAATACTCGTCATAGACGATTCCATAACAGTAAGGGAACTGGAAAGACATCTCCTCGAAAACAAAGGCTACAAAGTCGAAACCGCCGTGGACGGCATTGACGGCTGGAACGCGTTGCGGACAGATAATTACGATATAGTCATAACCGATATAGATATGCCCAGAATGAACGGGTTCGAGCTTGTAGAAAAAATCAAGTCACATGCCAAGCTGAGATCCATCCCCGTAATGATAGTATCCTACAAGGACAGAGAAGAAGACCGCGTCAAAGGCATTGACGCGGGCGCTGATTACTACCTGACAAAAAGCAGTTTTCATGACAACACTCTTCTGGAGGCTGTTTACAATCTGATAGGTGATCCAGCATGATGAGAATTGCCATAGTAAACGATATGCAGATGATTGTTGAAGCGCTCCGCCGCGTCATATCCGGCATCCGCGACTGCAAAATAGCCTGGATCGCGTATAACGGACTTGAGGCGGTCAGAAAATGCGAGGAAGATACGCCCGACCTGATAATCATGGATATGCTTATGCCGGAAATGAACGGCGTTGAAGCAGTAAGACGGATAATGAAAAAATCCCCCTGCCCGATACTTATTGTGACGGCTACCGTAGATGGAAATTCATCCAGAGTATTTGAAGCCCTCGGAGAAGGCGCTCTGGACGCGATAAATACTCCTCTGGTGGACATAAACGGCAACGCTGAAGGAGCTATGGAGCTTGTCAGAAAAATATCAATGCTCCGGACACTGATAGACCCGGGCAAAAGCGAACAATACAGAAAAAACAAGTCCTGCGTCAATTCGCCTTCATCCAGCGACGCGCCTCTTCTGATCACTATAGGCTCTTCCACCGGAGGCCCCAAGGCCCTCGCCGAATTCTTCTCCGAAATACCGGCATCTCTGAACGCTGCTTTTGTGGTGATTCAGCATATAGACAAACAGTTTGTCCAGGGCTTGGCCTCATGGCTCTCAAGCGAATGCAAACTTGAATTCATCCTTGCAAAGGCGGGAGATACTCTCCAGAAAGGAAAAATCTTTCTGGCGGCGACAAATGAACACATGGTGCTGTTGCCGGACATGAGTGTAAACTACACGCCTGAACCTGAAAACAATCCATTCAGGCCTTCCGTTGACGTCTTCTTCAACAGCCTGGACGCCAACTGGAAAAACAAAGGCATAGCGGCGCTAATGACAGGCATCGGTCACGATGGCGCCGAAGGGCTTTTAAAATTGAAAAACTCAGGCTGGTACACCTTCGCCCAGGACAAAGACAGCAGTGTGGTTTACGGCATGCCCAAAGCCGCCGCGGAACTGGACGCCGCCCGTGAAATACTTGCTCCAAAGAAAATGGCGGGCAGAATACTGGAATTGTGCATGAAGGAAAGGACGCAGCCATGGATATGAAAAACACAAATTTACCGCCTCTTTCCAAACTGCGTAAAAAATACGGCATAAGAGTACTGCTTGTCGATGATCAGAGAATAATCGGCGAGGCCATAAGAAGAATGCTTGTCTCGGAAAAAGACATTGACTTCCACTTCTGCCAGGACCCCCTGAAAGCCATAGATACCGCGCTGGAAATATCTCCGACCGTAATACTTCAGGATCTGGTAATGCCCAATATCGATGGCATGGAACTTGTCAGGGAATTCAGAAAAAACACCGCCACAAAAGACATTCCCCTGATAGTTCTCACCAGCGAAGAAAACAGTAAGGTCAAAGCGGAAGCCTTCGCCTTTGATGCCAGTGATTATATAGTCAAGCTCCCCGATAAAATCGAACTGATAGCAAGAATTCGTCACCATTCCCGCGGATATATACACATGCTTGAACGCAATGAGGCCTTTGACAATATGCTCAAAACCCGCAATACTCTGGCCGCCGAACTTGCCGAAGCCGCTGATTACGTCCTTTCCCTGCTTCCTCCGGAAATGCAGGAAAATCCTGAAATAATATGGAAATTCATACCCTCAACTTCTCTTGGTGGAGATGCTTTCGGATACCACTGGCTTGACGAAGATAATTTTGCCATCTATCTCCTCGATGTTTCAGGACACGGCGTAGGCGCGGCCCTCCTTTCAGTTACAGCTATAGAGGTATTGAGGAGCCAAACCCTCCTTGATACGGATTTCCACAATCCCGCCAATGTCCTTGCGCAATTAAACAAAACATTCAAAATGCAGGAACACAATCAGAAATATTTTACCATCTGGTATGGGATATATAACAAAATCAGCAGAAAAATCATCTATTCAAGCGGCGGACATCCTCCCGCCATACTTATTACCGGCGATGCTCCTGAAACAGCTCAGCCCGCACAACTCAGCACTCACGGGGCCATAATAGGCGCCATGGAAGATGTCGAATACGAAAACGCCACTGTCGAACTGAAGCCTTTCAACAGGCTTTTCATTTACAGCGATGGAACATTTGAAATAGTGAAACCGGACGGAAATATATGGGAGTTCAGGGACTTCTTTGAATTACTCACCACTCCATCCGTATCGGATTATCCTAATGTCGATGAAATATATAAGAAAATAACCACCGTGCGGGGCAGAGAATTTTTTGACGACGATTTCTCCATCCTCCGCGCCTCTTTCAAAATATAATAAGAAAACAGCAGAGGTAATATGATGAATATTGATGAGGCCAAAAATCATGAAACATCAAAGGCCCCGCCCAAAACTGTCGTCCTTCTGGTTAACGACCAGAGAATGATAGGCGAAGCCGTCAGAAGAATGCTGGCCTCTGAAGAGGATATTGATTTCCATTTCTGCGAGGACCCGCTGACAGCGCTTAAAACAGCGAACGAAATACATCCCACGGTAATCCTTCAGGATTTGATTATGCCCGGAGTTGACGGACTCACTGTAGTCAGGGATTTCAAAGCAAACCCGGCTACCGCAGATGTTCCCATCATAGTCCTTTCCAGCGAAGATGATTCCAAAGTCAAAGCAGACGCCTTTGCCGCCGATGCCAGCGATTACCTTACTAAAATCCCGGACAAAGTCGAACTCCTCGCAAGACTGCGCCATCACTCCAGAGCTTATATTCATCTCATGGAACATTTGGACGCCGACAGAAAACTGCACGCCACACAGAAAACCATCTCTGAAAATGAAACCGTCTATCATGAAATTTTTAAAACTTTGAACATAGCCATGCTGGTACTCAGGCCCCTTGAAGGGCAGGATGATTTCCTGATCGTTGACATCAATGGCGCCGTCGAAAGACACTTTCATCTTGACGGTGTAGCTATTACGGGGAAAAAAATTTCAGAGCATCCCCTCCCCTTCGGCAAGGAATTTTCCGATGCGCTCAAAAAAATCACGCTGGACGCCACTCCTGTTAAAATCACGCTCCAGGAGACTTCTTTTCACATATTCAAAATCGACAGCGGCGAAATCATCGCAGTGGAACACGAGAATAAATAAAAATTTTACCATAAACAAAAGGACAAAAACATGTTTTCATTCAGAACTCTCTATTTCGTCTCCATTATGTTTCTCATTGGCCCCGCTCTTTGCCTGGCCGAAAAAAACAGCAATGAAAAAACCGCTGTTGCCATGACTGAAAAATGGCTTGCTCTTACCGATTCAGGAAAATATGACGAGAGCTGGTCAGAGGCATCTGCGTATTTCAAAAACATGGTCAGCAATGAACAGTGGAAACGCTCCCTGGAACCCGCAAGAAAACCTCTCGGCAAAACAATTTCCAGACGCTTGAAATCAGCCCTTCATAAAACATCCCTTCCCGGTGTACCGGATGGAGAATATTTTGTCATTCAATTCGATACTTCTTTTGAAAACAAGAAAACAGCTGTTGAAACAGTTACATCAATGCTGGATAAAGACGGTAAATTCAGAGTTTCAGGATACTATATAAAATAAGATCTCCCCGAACTTCTATTGAAGATTCCCGGAAAAGCTATATTTTAAAAGCTATAAAATCCATCCTTTAATAAAAATCAGGAGATATGCTCTATGCTGACTCAAAAACGAGGTCGCTGTTTTTTTCTGTTAACCTGTATTGCCTCAGCCATTCTCATATCGGCAGGCTGTTCGCGCGAACAGGAAAAAACGCCGCCTCTGCCCGCGGTAATTGTAACACCTGTTATTTTTGATGACATAACAAGTTCCGTTTCCTATATTGCCCAAGCTGTCGCCGATGAGGAAGTCGACCTTATAGCAAGGGTAGAGGGCTTCCTGGAAAAAAGAAATTTTGAAGAAGGAAATTTCGTAAAGAAAGGCGATGTGCTTCTTTTTATAGAACGCGCTTATTACAAGGCAAAAGTAGATGCCGCCAAAGCTCAGGTTGAACAGGAAAACGCCCTGCTGAAAGATGCCTTGATTGAATATGACAGACAGAAATCACTTTTTGCGAAAAGCGCTGTAAGCAAAAGAGATTTTGAGAAAGCGGAAACCAATAAGGCATCCCTGGAAGCAAAAAAACTCGCCGATGAAGCCAACCTGGAACTTGCCCGGCTTAATCTGAGCTACACCGAAATAAAAGCTCCTTTCGACGGGAGAATGGGCAAATCATTTTACAGTGCCGGCAATCTTGTGAATCCTTCCAGCGGCAAGTTGGCCACTATCGTAAAAACAGGAGATATAAAAGTTGAATTTTATATCAGCGAAGCCCTGCTCGCGGAATATTTAAATAATAAAAAAGATAAAGCCAAAGATTCTATTTTTATACCCTCTCTCATACTCCCCGATGGAAGCGTCTACGGACATAAAGGGAAAATCGATTTCATCGACAATAAAATCAACTCATCCACCGGCACTATTCTGCTGAGAAGCAAATTCCCCAACCCTGACAACATCCTTATCCCCGGAATGTACGTTAAAATAATACTGACTGACAAGGAACATAAAAAATCATTACTGATACCCTCTTCGGCAATACAGGAGGACCAATCAGGCAAATTTGTCATGATTGTCGATAAGCAGAATAAAGTGCAGACCCGGAAAGTCGAAACAGGCACCAGGGCCGGAATAAATATTGTAATAGAAAAAGGCTTGAACGACGGAGAGCTGGTAATTACGGAAGGAATGCAGAAAGTCAGGGCCGGAATGACAGTAACTCCCATAAGAGACAACGCGGTGCAAAATCAGAAAACTGAGAACGCCGCAAAGGGAGAAAAGAATAATGTTCAGTAAGTTCTTCATAAACAGGCCCCGCTTCGCCATAGTCATTTCCATCGTCATGACACTCTGCGGGATAATCGCGATACTCAATCTGCCCGTGGCCCTTTACCCGCAGATAACTCCACCGGCGGTCGAAATAAGGGCCACTTATCCGGGTGCCAGCGCCGATGTCGTCCAGAAAACTGTAGTTGCTCCGATTGAGAGCCAGGTTAACGGCGTGAAAAACATGATATATATGTCTTCAAACTCTTCCAATGACGGCAGTGCCACAATAACGGTGACTTTCGATATAGGAAGCGACGGCGACATGAACACCGTAAATGTTCAGAACAGAGTTTCAATCGCCCTCCCCCAACTGCCGGAGGAAGTAAAAAAAACAGGCGTTACGGTAAAAGAAGTATCCTCAAACATGCTCCTTATAGTAAACCTCTATTCGCCCAATGAAAAATACGATGCCCTTTTCCTGAACAATTACGCGCAGATAAACATACGCGATGCGCTTCTCAGAGTACCGGGAGTGGGAAACGTTCAGAACCTTGGCGGTTCCGATTATTCCATGCGCATCTGGCTTGACCCCGACAGGCTCACCAGCCTGAAACTGACTGCCGGAGATGTAGTCGCAGCTCTCTCCGAACAGAATATTCAGGTCGCAGCCGGACAGATTGGAGCGCCTCCCATCTCTGAAAAACAGCAATTCCAGTATTCGGTAAGAACCAAAGGACGTCTCTCAAATGTTGAGGAATTCAAAAATATAATCATTCGTTCCGATAACGGTTCTGATGTCCGGATAGGGAACGTGGCCAGAGTCGAACTTGCTTCCCAGGATTATTCGAGTTTCAGCAAACTTAACGGCAAACCGTGTTCCCTTCTCGCCGTATACCAGCTCCCTGAAGCAAACGGTCTCAAAATAGCAGAACAGGTCAGGAAGGAAATGAAAAAACTTTCCGAACGTTTCCCTGAAGACATAGAATACGGGATGATTTATGACACCACTCGTTTCATAAACGCCTCGCTGAACGAAGTAATAGAAACTCTGGTCATAGCTGTATTTCTCGTAATACTTGTGGTTTTTATTTTCCTCCAGGACTGGCGCGCCACTCTTATCCCGTCAATAGCAATCCCGGTATCGCTGATAGGAACTTTCGCTATCATGCTGGCCCTCGGTTTCTCCATCAACCTGACCACTCTTTTCGGCCTTATCCTTGCCATAGGCATAGTGGTGGATGACGCCATAGTCGTAATAGAAAATGTCTATCGTCTCATGAAGGAGGAAAACCTGCCTCCTAAGGAAGCTACAATTAAAACCATGGAACAGGTTACCAGCCCCGTCGTAGCGACAACGCTGGTTCTCCTCGCCGTGTTCATCCCTGTTTCATTTCTGCCTGGTATAACCGGAGAACTTTACCGCCAGTTCGCGCTTACTATTTCCATCTCCGTCAGCATCTCCTCAATAAATGCTCTCACTCTCAGCCCAGCCCTCTGCGGGGCTATTCTCAAAAAGGAAGGCCCAAAATCTTTTATCGCGTTTGTCCTTTTCAACAAATTTTTTGACTGGCTCACTGAAAAATATACTCTGACCGCCGCGTTTTTTGTCCGCAGAACAACCGTCACAATAATTCTTTTCGTCACGCTGATGGCCGTAACTTACTGGATATACGGACGCCTTCCGACAGGCTTTGTCCCAGTGGAAGATCAGGGCTATCTCATGATAGAAATCCAGCTGCCGGACAGCGCGGCCATTCCAAGGACCGAAAAGGTTGTCTCCATGGTATCTAAAATGGTAAAAGACATTCCCGGCGTAGCGGATGTCATGTCCATCACCGGCTACAGCATGCTTGACAGCGGGACCTCATCAAATTCCGCCCTGGTAATTGTGGTGCTTGACGATTGGGAAAAAAGAAAAGCCCCTCATCTCCAGCAGGACGCAATACTGGCTGAACTGGACGCGCGTCTTTCCGTAATACCATCGGCCCTGATAATACCATTCAGCCTTCCTTCAATCCCCGGACTCGGCACAACCGGAGGCTTTGAATTTGTTCTTCAGAATATAAAATCTGACGATCCGCAGGACTTGGCCGCCGCGATGGGCGCCCTCATTATAAACGCCAATAAACAACCGGAACTTGCGGGCGTTTACAGTACCTTCCGCGCCAATGTCCCTCAGCTCTATCTTGAAATAGACAGGGAAAAAGTCAAAAAACTTGGAATAAACCTTTCTGATGTCTTCACCTCCCTTCAGGCAAGCATGGGTTCCATGTACATCAACGATTTCAATAAATTCGGCAAGGTCTATCAGGTAAGGATACAGGCAGAAAAGGATTACAGGCGCTTCGCCCAGGACATAACAAAACTACATGTCCGCAACAGTAAAGGCGACATGGTCCCGCTTGAGACCATACTCTCAGTACAAACAATCTTTGCTCCACGCATTATGAAAAGATACAATCTCTTTTCTTCTGCCACCATAACAGGCAACACCGCTCCCGGACGCAGTTCAGGCGAAGCCATAAAAATAATGGAGCGCCTGGCTAAAGAAACACTTCCCGACGGCATGAGCTTTGAATGGACCGGCATGTCCTATCAGGAAATTCTCGCCGGAAGCAAGGTCGCTCTCATCTTCGCGCTATCCATTGTTTTCGTCTATCTCTTCCTTGTAGCCCAGTATGAAAGCTGGACGATTCCTTTCGCCGTAATCTTTTCCGTTCCCATCGCGTTTTTCGGAGCGCTTATGGCGTTGTGGGCGGCAGGACTTGATAATAACATCTATACGCAGATTGGCTTCGTGCTTCTCATAGGCCTCGCGGCAAAAACAGCGATTCTGATTGTTGAATTCGCCATGGAACAACATGCCGCCGGAAAAAGCATATTTGACTCAGCGATATTCGCGGCAAGGCTCCGTTTCAGGGCCGTCTGCATGACAGCCGCGTCTTTCATACTGGGCGTTATTCCTCTAGTCGTGGCAATGGGCGCGGGGGCCGCAAGCCGCCGTTCACTGGGCACAGCCGTTTTTGGCGGAATGCTGATAGCGGGCATAGTGGGAACTATTGTAATTCCAGCCTTCTATATGATAGTCCAGTCATTCACCGAATGGGCCTGCAAAAAAAGATAAGCTCTTTTCAGATGCTTTCTGTTCTTGTCAGTTCGCCATATACATCAGGACGTCTTTTAGAAAAAGCGGTGTCTCTGTCGCCCTGAAGAATCTTTTTCTCGTCAAGATCTATCTCCGCGGTTGCAAGACCAGTTCTCGTGCCAGTCTGGGCCAGTATGAAACCATCCCATGATACAATAGCTGTAGGCGCGAGGCTCTTGAATTTCGGAGTGTAGCATACATAGCCGCTGGCGACAAGCGTAAGATAATTTTCCATCGCTCTCGTTCTCATTGTACAGTCTATAAAATGCTGTGAAGGCCCTGTCCACATAGTCGGCCAGAAAATAATTTCAGCGCCTTTCAATGCGAGAATACGGCATCCTTCAGGCATATTCAGGTCATAGCAAATCTGCATCCCTATTTTCACGCCGTCAACCATATAGACGGGAAACTCATTGCCCGGCACTGTTTTTTCTCCGGGCGCGGGGTGTACTTTGTCATAAGTTCCGGCAAGCTTCCCCTTACGGTCAAAAATAAGGGCCGTATTATAAATATTACCTTTATGCTCCCTGATTATAGATGTAATGATATTAAGCTTATGCTTCCTCGCCATATTTGAACAAAAATCTGAACTCGGACCGTCGGGAACGGTTTCCGCCATATCTTCAGGCTTTCCCGTCATACCGTGAACAGAAAATATTTCAGGGAGGCAGAGAAAATCCACTTGCTGTTTTCCTGCCTCATCAATGAAAGGTCCCGCTTCGTCAAAACGTTCTTTTCTGTCTTTAACTCTGTTCTCCGGGTCTACAGAAGTATCCGTTTTCCTAAGCGCAATCGTCCCTATCCTGCGTTTTCTCATATTACCTCAAAATTTAAAATTGAATATTAATATGATTTCTCATGACGCTTCCTTCAAGTTTCAAAACTAATCTCTGGGAATATACCTTTGTTCCGTATTCAAGGGAAAGGAAGGCGGGTTCCGTTTTCCAGCAGCCGTTATCGGATATCATTTTTACTTCCACATTTTCGCGGCACAGATGGATTTCCTTTTCGCTGTAGAGAGTAATCACGCAATCATTATGCAACATGAAACCGAGTTCGGAAGCAGGCAGTTTCCCCTTTGCGTTAAGCAGTTCATCAAGGACTGTAATTTCATTCGCTGATTTTTTCCACTCAATAGTACGCTGATGCGTCGCGCCGTTTTCAAGTCTCTCATAGGCATGATGACTACCCGCAAAGATATCTTTTGCATCTGATGTTTTCCATTTCAGGCATTCGCATTTTGACTCTTCCAGAACGCCCCACCATGGGTTAGCTAAACCCCAGCGGTTCTGTTCCTCACCGCCAAGACAGAGCGCATTATGGGCCTTCACGGAACGGTATGAGTTTCTGAAATACTGGCTCGCTGTATATGTATAAATGCCGGGGTCGACAAAAATGTCCAGTCCGTCAAGCATCAATGTAAAAGCCAGTTTGTCATTATGGGCATGACCGCCTTTCCCGTCCGTGCCGACAGGTCCGCAGTTAATGAGCATATAATCTTTTTTATTTCTCATTATATAATAACCGACATCCTTATATGCCTTGCTTAACGGATATTGAGCGCCATGCTTGCTGTTACTTTTCACATCCAGGAGAAGTCTGGCCGTCTGGGAATCGCAGAAGTTCTCCGGATATAATGAGCCGTCCTCATAAAGGACACTGCCAAGCACAAGAAGGAAACGCCAGTCGCGCGCCGGAACACACGCGCCGCCTTCGAGAAGAACAAAACGTCCGCTGTCATTGTCGCCTATCAGAGGGATTTTTCCATCGGGCTGTGTGATATGACGCAATACTCCGAACATGTCTTTCAGGCGCGCCGCTTCTTTTTTGCCGATATTTTTTTCGAGCCATCCACGCACTGCGGCCGGCTTTTTAGCAGCATCAGCGACGGCGGCAAAAACAATAGATATTATCAGCATCTCCATGACAAGCCCGTGATATGAAGTCGCTCCTTCATAATTCGCTCCGTCGGGAAGACTTTGATTCAATATTTCGCCTGAAAGTGTTTTAAGCGCAAAATCATACCATGTGACAGCTTCCTTATGCCAATCTTTTATGTATGCCGCTATCATCAGAAGCCCTGCAAGATTGGCTATGAAATGATTCGGATGAAAATTATTCTGCGGATATTCAAGGTTTTCCATTATGAATTTGCCATGCTGAATAAATGAATTTCTTATTAGATCCAGAAGTTCTTTTTCATCATCAAGTCCAAGGATATCGACTGCGGCGACAAGATTGGCGGCCCTTATGGAGACATTCATGCACGCGCGCCATCCGGCCCCGTGTTCATAGGGGTTCGACGCTATCCAGTCTAGGAGTTGAGCGATGCACTCGTTTCTGTATTTTTTCTCTCCTGTCGCGCGATACGCTTTGGCGAGAACGACAAACTGATATCCCCTGCCGAGGTCTGCGGAAACTTTCGCGTCCACACCCTCTATGACACCGTATTTCAACTGAGTATGATGAACTCCGGCGTTAAAACGGAAGCCGGATTTGAAATCAATCTGCCAGTCTATCGGAATATAATTTTTCCGGATTTTTTTTGCAAACCCCATCAACTTTTTATGTTCATTAATTAAGTTTTCCGGAATTTCTTTCAGGAGCTTTTCATAGCTGAATTCAGGGGCGTAATTTTTCCCTTCAAAGCCGTCCACGTTCATTCCGTAAAAGACTTTCTTCCATCCGCTGCCGAGTATATTGAATTCATGCCTGCAATAATGTTCCGCATACTCTTTCAATTCTTTCAATGATGCCGCCGATTGTTTTTTCAACGCTGAAATATTCATTATTTTCATCTATTTCTTCCTTTTATAACTCAAAAACAATATTCTTTTTTACAGCCTGCGCCAGAGACAAACCCGCAAAGCCGGTTGCCTGCACGGCAAATGCTCCGTAGGATTCCTCTGACTCCGAAGCAACACCGCTCATTCGAGATTTAAGGGGATGGCTGAGAAATTTAATTCCGAGATCAACCTTTTCTCTCAGAACAAGATTGTCATCAATATTGTCGAGGTAATACTGGAGCGCGTGAATTATTCCATTGGATTTTGCCAGTTCCCAACCTAAACGAATTCCAAGTCTGGAAGACGGTATATCATCCGCCGGATTACGCTGAGGGGACTTATTATAAATGGAATCGAAATTGACAGAGGTATTTTGCATGGCGGCAGGCGGTTGGGCAGTACAGTTAAAATTAAACCATGAACTCCGCCATTGAGAAAGTATCCCCATTTCTCCGAATATCCATTCTTTCAGACGTTTCGCGATCGCGTCTTTAACTTCTTTATTTTTCGAAGCGAAATGTGTCCAGCACATACCTTCAAGAAGATAAAATATGCGCGAATAATCTTCCACTATATTCACTCCTGGCAGAGGGTAACAGGACAAATTAAGAGGCCGCCCGTCAGGAAGCCACTGGGTTGTCTGAAAAGCCATCAGCCGCTCCGCGTTTTCAATATATTCATA
>Ga0209417_1002343_pt1 | contig 29654 bp, 60 predicted proteins | sample RifGroF2_FD_184002 | JGI IMG/M metagenome (GOLD analysis project Ga0209417, IMG submission 184002) | Groundwater microbial communities from Rifle, Colorado, USA - Groundwater F2 (SPAdes) (version 2) | ecosystem: Environmental > Aquatic > Deep subsurface > Groundwater | place: Rifle, Colorado... | reverse complement strand
TCACATCCATTATATCATAATATTCATCATTAACATTTAAAAATATTATATCATCTTCTATTCTTAACACATCATAGATTTTAGTATAAATACTTTCTCCGTTTGATAACCTTCTAAATCCATAATTTTTTAAAATGTCATTTGCAATTTTCATTTTTTGATTTACATTAACGTTATTATATAACTCTTCTAAAGATTCTATACTAATAGTTTTATCCCATTCAAAAGTATTATCAATTTTTATAATATATTTTTTGCAATAATATTTATTATTCATATGATTATAAAAATCAATATTTTTATTACCGAAATGTATTTTATTACAATGACCACATTCATAAAACCATCTAGGAATCTTTGTTAAATGTTTTCTAAAACATATAGGCATAATATCATCTACTCCTTCTATTTCATCAATTCAAATAATTTATCATCTATTGCTTTATAATACTCTTCATACGTTCTAATCTTACTAATCAATTTTAACCATTCATAATATTCTTCATGTTTCTTCCTACTTTCACTTCCTTCATCACCTACAAACATTCTATTATCATTTACTGTCCAATTATTAGGGAATGTCATTAAAGTTTCAATTGCTTTCTTCTTACCTCTATATACTTCTTCTAGAGCAAGAAAGTTTACTAAATCTTTCTCTGTTTTAAATGTTGCAATATCATCATCTGTGTTACTAGAAAATATACTCCATTGATCTGTGTGATTAGTATTTATTCTCCATCCCATATTAATTATCCTCCTTTAATTTATTTTATATGATTAAATAGCACCAAAAACATCACATCTATTAAAACTAGATACTAATTCAAACTCTGTCCCTTTCGGCATATATTCAGACCATTGCTTCAATCTACGTCTAAATGCCTTAATGGAACGTATTTCACAACTACTACTTGAATAAGGTTTGTTTATATCAAAATCATCTTCATCTACAAATACCCATTTATTAATTTCTTTAGACCACCAATAATCAAAATCACCACATATCGCATATAGGTAAAATGGTATTCTCTTTTTATGGTATTTTACATGGCCACTGCATACTCTTTTGCCTTTATGTTGATTAAATGTTATTTTCATTTGTGTTTTTCTCCTTTATTAATAATCATAGCTATTTTTTCTATCACTAAAATGTTCAGAAATTAAATTTACTGTTTTTTCTATGGATGCTAATTTCTCTCTTAATTCTCCATTTTCATTTTTTAATTCAACGATTAAATTATACATTTCAACTATCAAATCATCTTTATTTATTTCTTCATTTATTATTTCAAATTTATATTTCTCTATATCAGTCCAACCACCATCTTCTACTGCAATAAATTTTGCTTTATTAATTATTATTTTTGGATCTTCAAATTCAAGTGTGAATACATTATCAAGTAAACTTTCTATATTAAATTTTTTATTGTATTTATAAGAGTGTCCTAAGTCGCCTTCAATCCATATATATCTAATACTATTTTTATCAGTTATTTCATTTGTAATATAAACATTATTTAATCTTACTATTACTTCTTTATTAATACAATATTTATTGTTATTTGGTTTTAATAATTCTAATTTCATATTTAATTTACTCCTTTCTAAATATTGTGATAAAATATAAGTTTCATTCAAATATTGATGCTCGCAAACCCTTATAAATCAAGGGTTTTGTAAAATGGTATTTTTACAATTATGCAAAATCCAACTCATATTCATCAAATAATCTACTTCCCATATCTAAATTAATTTCTTGTATTTTATCATCGTCAAACTTAATCTGGTATGGGTATGCTGAATTTTCTAATGCCTCAATAATAATCCCAATTTCTCCAATTAATTTTCTTTCTTGCTCTTTATCTTCCCATCTAATATTTAATCTATTATTTACTTTAACACTGTCATTATTTTTAAACTTTAACATATTATCAATCTCCTTTAAATTAAAATTTAATCCTTAATTGCTTACACGTTGCAATATATAAATCATAATCAACATCAATGATACTCTTAACATAATTCTTTATAGTTTTCACATCTAATTTAAACTTTTCTTTGGCATTATCTAACCTTAATTTATCATCAATAATAATTTTACAAAGATTCAATCTTTCTTCGACACTTTTCATTTTTCTTATTTCAGAACGTGCTTTGATTGATTTAATTATATTTAATTCTATCATGTCTAGTAACATAGAATACATTTCTGTGTCATTATTTTTGATATGATTATGAAATAATCTGTGAATAGAATTAACATTGGAATTAAATTTTATTGAAGTCTTTTTCATCGTATTCCCACATAGATAATAATTACAAATATCTTCATAAATAATTTTTAAATTCTTATGCGAATGATTTAATTTTTTCTGTCTTCTCTCATCTAAAAATATTTGAACTTTTTGATATAAATTAGAGTCAATCTTTTCAACATCATCTGTATAATTAGAAACAGTTTTAAAATTAACTCCAAATATATCTGCTGTTTTCCTATATGAAAGATTATTTTCTACAATGTGTTCACATACTGCTATGATTAGTGCTTCGTTTATAGGTTTCATTGTACTATCCTATTCTTTCTATTCTTTCTATTCTTTAATACCATAATGTCTTTTAGCAATTTCAAATGTTATTTCATTTACTGTAAATAAACATGGCAGATCCCAAGTGTCATTATTAAGTTCTTTTGCATATTCATCCCTAATATTTCTGACTAACGCATCCATAGGAAGAGTACATTTTCTATTATAATCCATAATTTCATCAAATGCTTTTTTAATTTCTTCTTCGGTTAAATTCTGAATTCTTCTTGCAATTGAAGATAAATTTTTAGTCATATTATCAATCTCCTTTTATTATTTATAGTATTAATTATATCACATATGAATCACATCTATCTACTTAACTTTTCTTGTAGTTTCCTTTTTTCTTATGAGTACAATTAGGATAATACTTACATTTTTCTTTGCACATGTTATTCATCAAAATAGGTATTCTCCAACATTGTCCTTCCGGTGGTGTCATCATTTCAGGTTGTTCATGCACACTACTCATTAATTTAATCTCCTTTATTTATATATCTAACTTAACCTATTCTAACATAATGTAAATATAATTGTCAACTACTTTTTAAATAATATTTCAAAAATATTTAAATTAAATTATAAATAAATTATAAAAATAAAGGGCAAATTTCACCCTTTATTTTATTAAAATCTATTCAGCAAAATCTATTTATCATAAGAATACCCGCACTTAAAACATTTATAAATTTTCTCCATTTCTTCACCACACTAAGGACAAGTAGTGTCTTCTTCCTCAAATTCACCAGTCTTATTGACCATAATTTTAAACTCACTTACATCGTCATTACTTTTACAATTTTCAGCTATTTTCTCAATACATTTACTAATACTATAAATAACTTCATTATCAATAGATTTTAATATATTCGCTAATTCATATGCAGAATCTTTCCCCATTTTAAGTGTAAATATAATACCTACCATTTTAATTCCTCCTTAATTTTTATATTTATAATTTATATGTGGTTTGATAAAGAATAATTACAATTTATTTGTGGTAATTATTAACATTATTTTTTATTTAATTATAAATAATTATAAATTATTTATAAAATTGCGACACAAAAATAACATCTATATCGTATTTATTTATAGTAACATATATTTTTAATCCACTTTTCAGCAGATATGCAACACTCTTCAAAATTATCAAACTTAACATTATTATTTAACGATATGTATATAATATTACTATCAAAATCTATTTGAAAATGGTAATATCCCATATTAGGCATGTAAAAAACATATACTTTATATCCTTTTATTCTCGTTGTACTAACCCAAGTTGGATACACTTTTCTTTTTAATATTTTCTTAAATTTCATTTATAGCACCACCCTTCTATATATAAATTAAATATAGTGTGTGCAAATATTAATAATTATATTCACAATCTGTCGAAATAAAAAAGAAAAACACCCATAATTGTGACATGAGTGTTTCTATATTATTTTATCTCCAAAAGATTTTTGTATTGTTCAAATTGTGCTTTCAATATATGCCAATACTTTTCAGGTATATCTCCACCATAGTTAAATCTAAAACAAATATCTATATAATCATCTTTATCTACTTCACCTTTTTCTTTGTAAATATCTATTGCTAATTGAACCATCCCTGACATATAAATTCCTGAAACTGTCAAATATGGATTATCAAGGTATTTCTGCATCCTACTCATTCTAGAAGTTATCAAATTAGAAGTAAACTTTTGAAACTTTTTCAAACTAGGGACACATAAAACATAATCTTCTACTCTATTTATAGTAATCTCTCTTGGTTTAGATAACCTTAAATTATTACTCATTTCCCCATTGTTTTCAACATAAATTTTTTGATTATATGCATCTTTAATTAATTCAATAGTAGATGTTTCTACCTCTAATTCTCTAGTTTTTCTATCATTCTGAGTTAAGGTAATCATACTATTTTCTTCTTCTACATCACTCATTCTAAGGTTAATAATCTCTTCGGAAGTACAACCATCACATGTCCTACCTCTAGCACCTATATACGGTAATTCTAAGATTAGTTTATCTTGCTCATTATAAAGAATTCTTTGATATTCCTTTAATTGCTCTCTGGTAATAAACTTTTTCAATAATACTTGTTGGTTAACAAGATTCTTAGCATCTTTTACTGTGAATGTTGCTAATCTATTTTCTCTGTGTGTGACAACATTTTTATTAATACAAAAATCAATATATGTCCTAATAATAGAAACATTTTTTGTAACAGCACCAACAGAAGGGTTATTAAATTGTAAACCAATCATTCCATTTAATTCATTACGATGCATATTATAAATTGGTTTTCCTTTTGCTACTTCATATTCATCCACAGAGCGAAGAATAAATGAATCAGATTCACCTGTTGCAGTAACTTTCTCATTCAAATAATCATGTTTAAGTTCTGGATCAACTTTAAATTCAAAATGGCACATTTTATATTACACCTCCTTAAAATATTTATATATTTTATTTTTAATAGATTTATTTAATTTACTAGAAAATATTCCAATTTCTTTCCACAAAGGATTCTCTTTGTTAAAATCAATAGACTTCATTTTATTTTCAAGTAATTGCTTCCAATCAGAATTCCCTTGTAATTCAGTAGACAATGCAATATACCCATAAAATATATTCATATGATTTATTACAGATACGTCTTGAATAGAATAAGGATCTAAGATGAATTCATTCTTATACAAACTCATTAAATAATCCATAAAATCTATTATCCATACTCCAAGTTCTTTTATATCTATTGCCTCATCTAATTTATAGTTATCCATTATTGTATCCGCAATTATGTTTTTTGTTACTAGTCCACCTTTTTTAAGTTTGATTATTTCATCTTTCTGTAATTTTATAACTTTGCTGAATCTACTAAATTTATCATTCATAATAAAATCAACAATAACATTTTCTTTCTTATTTGCATCCATTCCTTTTGCTTGCTCTGTTTTAAATTTTCTTTGCAAGTTTATTTGACGTATAAATTCTGCTGCCTCATCTTCCGTATAATGAGTTATTAATAATGGCCAAGTATAAATGAATTCAGGTTCTTTTTCTAACGTAAGAATAGTGGCAATTTTCCTGTGTTGTCCATCTGATAAGTTTATTATCCCTTTAATAGTCAACCTTCTATTTTTAGCATCATAAATTATCTCTTCTTCTTCAAAATTTCTTAAAACATTAAATTTTATAGGATCTGGATATTGTTTACCTTCTAACATTCTTTTACTTATATCTATTGGACTTTTTTTATCAATATCCATTTTTATTCCATGTACTGTAATGACAGGACTGCGTTGGTTTAAAAAATTGTAAATTAATCTATTGTTTTTGTCCAATTCAACAAATCTTTGAGAAGTCATAGTAGTTTGCCACATTCTCTCGCTAATTTGTTGGACATTCTCAAAGACAACAGTATACTCTATTTCTGGTTCATCTTCTTCTTTATAACCTATCCATTGTCTATACTCTAATTGTGTAAAATACTCTTGAACATCTAGTGTAACATCTATTTCTTTTCCCTTTAAAGCATTGTTTAATGCAACAGAGAAAATAAATAAAAATCTAATATCTTCGTCAGAATCAGAAAGAGTATTTAGATAATTAGGTGTAGTAATTACGGCTATTGGTCTATGAATAGGTAAATTTCTAGATAAAAATTCATTTCCAATGCTTTTTTTAATGTCACTCATATGTCCAAATTCCTCAATTACCTTATTAATCTTATCCTTCAATTGCATCTGTTTTTCTTTTAACAAAAATCATCAACTCCTTTAGTTATTCATATGTAATATTATATTATAATTATAACCAGGAGTCAATGATTTTAATCATATTATTTTTATATTTTTTTAAATTAAATTATACGACTCAATACTATATCTATTATTATACCATTATCTTATGCATTTACAAGTTTATTATGTATCACAGATAAAGATATATTTTCAATTAAAAGTTTTCCCCTTTTTATACTATTTTTATTTATCGTTTTCATAATAAAGTTTTTACCTAAGTTATACTTAGTATTTATTTTCCTCAGGGCAGATAAATCCTTCTCTAAAATTTCAGTATTCCCATACGTTGTGAATCCAGTACATCTGCCTGTGCAAGTACAATATGATACTTCATTACTACTAACAAAAAACGTATTCAAACCAGGAACATATCTACCATCACCATCAACAATAACACTACAAATTCTATTCATCTAAATTTCCTCCTCAGTTTTTAATTTTTATTTATACTAACTAATTATTTACTAATTATTTACTAATTAAATATAGAACATCTGTTCGTCTTATTGTACTATATTAAGATAAAAAGAACAAGTGTTTTGTTTAAATATTTTTCATAAAATTTTCCTCGATTTAATTACGCAATTTATTTAATATTTTAACCTGTTCTTTTTTATCTTAATATTTTTAATATTTATTTAACATTATTTACTTAATATTATTTTATACAAAGTTCTGAACAATTTCAACATTAACCTACCGACATTATCTGCATTTATTAATAATTATTTCAGTTTGTTTACAACTGGTAGGGTAATTATTCCTGCTAGAAGGATGCCGTACATAATACAATTACTAATAGTAACGTCTACATAATGAGCAATTACAAATAATGCACCTAAAATAAACATGGATATTGATTTAAATTTTACTTTTTCTTTTTCTGTAAGTGGACGATTTGGATGTTCTACTGGTGCGTATATAAATATTGTAATAAATGTTGCTATATAAGTTATTACATTTAATATGTCGTTGAATGGTATGTATTTTGCTAAGAGGGATGTTAGTGTAAATATTATAAATGAATAGTAACAACACTTTGTATATGAATCAAGATGCAATCCCCCTGAAAAATTTCTGAGTACCGCAAATGACAATATTGTTAATATCATTTGCGGAAGTATATTTAATACTAAACCAATTAATATAATAGGTATTCCTTTATTTATATATCCTATTATTACTTCTGTTCCAAAGTAATATTTATATCTTCTATACTTTTTAATATTTTTAACTATCTCATCATCTGACTCCTGAATTATATTATATAACCAGTTTGCTATAATATAGGAAATTAATTTTATATATCTAAACGTCTTTAAATAGTTTATATATTTCTTGATTAACAATTAACATTATTTCTCCTTTCTATATTATTTATTTTATTTTTATTGTATGTATTTGGTGAACCATTTAGATTCACCATAATCCCTTTATGATTGACAATTGAATCTAATGCATGATATAAATTCGTTACCCATCTTTGTGTATGAAACTTATCAGTATCTCTTTTTTTATTTTGATGAAGTATACAATAAGGTCTTGATTTTTTTATTGATTCATTAATTTTATTTATTTTAGATGTTAATCTTTTTCTTACTCTTTTTTCATCCAATGGTATAGATTTAAGAGTTTTTTCTGTTTCTGTTTTTTCATTATACAATTTATTTAATTTTCTTTGTTTTTCTTCATAGTATTCGATTATCCATGTTTCGTATTGACTAAATTGTAATAATAGTGTATTTGTTGATTCAAATGGTTGAAATTCCAATGCATATTCATCACGATATTTTTCTAGCTGTAGTAAGTTTTTTTTACTAAACATATCAATCATCTCCTTTTTATTGTTTTTATTATTTTTATATTGCTTGATTAACATAACCATTAATTCTGTCGTAGTCTTGCATAACCATTTTTAGGTTTTTACCATGCATACTGCAATATTCAATCAATTCATCCATCTTCTGATTTATAATCTCAATAAAACTTGGCGATTTTTTATTATTCATAGCTTGTAACAATCGAATATGTTCGATAAGTTTGAATATTCTATCTTCATCAAAATATAATTCCTCGAAACCTAATTCAAATTTTAATGATATTTGGATTTCTTTCATTTTAGAATCAGGTAATTTAGTAATTTTATATGGAATTCCACCATTATAAAAAAACCTTCTCTTACTTATGGAATCTATATTTTCACATAATGCAAAACTGTCAAATTCCAAACCAAATTCTCTACCAATTGGAACATGTATTTTTTTCATCCCTTTTTTTATTTTTGTAATCGGCAACCCTACCACTATACCGCCATAAGTATTTCCTTTATTGTTAGAAACTACCAAAAATGGACGTTTACCCTGTTGCTCACTGTCTATTCCAAATTTCCCCAAATCTACATTATAAATTTCACCACGTTTTGGGACAAAATTCATCCAACTACGGTCTTCTTCCGGATCAGATTCACTGTAACCACACAGATTATATAGTAATTTATAACTTACTTCACCATTACTATTATCCGCAATTCTTCTAAGTAAATTTCTATCTGGCAATTCTACGATTTTCTTTTTCAATATATTTAATACTGGTGTTGGATCTGTCATTTTCATTACTTTAATAAATTGCGTGGTATTTAAATCTCCCATCGCTTTCATGGTATTATAGGACAATTCATTCAATAACCTTTTACTAATTACAGGTGTTTCTTTCTTTTTTAACAATAACATTGACAACCACTCCTTATTTATTATTATATTTTATATATATGTTACTTCATAATAACTTAGAACAAAAATTATATTTTAGTTTTGTAAGTGGAGTAAAACAAATCTCCACTTACCTTCCCTATGTAGTTTTACAACTACTGCTTCGGTGTTCTAGGTTGATTAAAGAAAAAACGTGAACAAATGAAATGTGAGTATGCACTAGCTGTACCAATAATCAAAGTTGCAAGATAAGCATATTTTTTCATAATAAAACTTCACCTCCTTTATATAATATCATCACCATATAAATCCTCTTTCTCTTTTTGCAATCTAATATTTTTATTCATTAAATCACAAACTGAGATAATATATGATGAAACTAAAATACTTGGCAATATCAAAACTAAAACAATTGTTAATATTTGCATTAATAATTCATATTGTTTTAATAAATTAGTTACTGCTAAGAATCCTGTAAATATAATTCCACTAAAAAGAATTGCCATAAAAAATATCATTGTTGAAAAACTCAATACTTTATTTTTAAAAATAATATCAATATAACTAATTTTTTCTTGGAAACTATTCTTATATAGATACAGTATTAATAGAAGAATTTGTAGTATTCGTGGTATAAGGGAAAGTGTAATCGTCAGCCATATATTGCTATTTATTTCTATAATTGTTTTATTTAATACTAAAGTAACGATTATTGTGTAAAATCCTTCTGTTAGAAAAATCATTGTAAAATCCACTAATACAACATAAGTTATTATTTTTACTATGTTAATTTCTTCTTTACGAACATTATTTTTTATAATTAGATAAATTACAAATGCACATAATATGAATTCAGTGAGTATAAAATTTAAATATTGATCAACATGGAAAATATATTGTAGTGTGTCGCATATTATTGATGTTGGGATTGTAGGTATCATTACGTTATTAATACTTTCTTTTAAGAAATATATGTCAATTAATTTTCTTTTCTTTAATAAGATTAATATTGCAATAACATTTAAAGACGTTTCTGGTATAGTTGTAAATATTATATCTAATATTGCATCTGTATAACCTAACCAATACCATATTAAAAAACTTGTAATTCCCCATGTAAAAGGTGAAACTAAAATGTCTTTCAATCTTCTACAAATACTATTCATTAATAAATTCAGCTCCTTGTTCATGTGGTATCATTTATACTATTATAATACTACAGTGGAAAGAAGTTGTCAACAATTATTTTTGCATTTCATTAAGTTTTTTAATATTATTATTTTTTATATTTGTTTGCTTTACCGAACAATAAAGAATTGTTGTCATACATAATATTACGAATAAATCTCCTATTGATAAATTTGAAAATCCAAATAGATCTATCATATCACATAAAAATATCATCTTACTCGTATGGTCTCCTAATATGTAAAAAGTATCTTTTGTTAATTCTTGAATGTCTGCATACCCTGTTGCGTAAGAAAATGAGATGAATAACGGCATATGTCCATTATTGCTGAATACTGCGATATAATTTAAAATCAATCCTATACATAAACTAACCATTGAAAATATAAATGGAGATGTTAAAAATGCTATTAATCCATTTCCTTTATATTTTTCAAAATATGAATCATATAAATTATATTCAATAACTAATCCTAGAAAACTTAGAAGTGTTAATTGTTTAATTATTGTAGAATATTTTAAAAACCATATGATATTATTCAACATCATTACTTCAAGAATTAAATATAAAACTAAAAGAATAATTGGAGGATAGAATGACCAATTCTTGAAGATAAGATTAATATTATATTGTTTCCATAAATATACTCCATTCCTTTCTAATTTTTGTATAAATTTATTTCTAATAAAAATAATTAGAAATAGTATTAACCATGTTTCAATCATATTAAGTTGTGATAACTCCTTCCTGTATTATTATATTTTTAATTTACATATACAAATGAATATGTATTAAATATTTTTCTATTATATATACAACTGTTTCTTATAGATTTCCTTGATATTTTTAAATCTTTTTCGCAATCACTAAGAGAATCATATATTTTATTATTTTCAATACATTTTACTTTTTTAGTATGTGGTTTAGATGGTTTTCTTAAATTATTATTATAAGAATGAATTATATTTTCAGAACATGTAGACCATTCTAAATTTTCCACATAATTATTTTTCTTATTTCCATCTTTATGATTTACTTCTGGTTTATTTTCTGGATTAGGAATAAATGCTTTTGCAACTAATCTATGTACAAGACATTTTTTCTGTGTATTTTCTTTAGATAATATAACTCTTAGATATCCATGTTTTGTTTTTTCTAAAGACATTATTCTTTCTTCTACATAATTATTTCTATTATTAACCATTCTTTTTAAACTTTTTACATAACCATAATTATTAATTTCATATATATTTTCATATCCTTTAATATCTTTCCATATTTCCTTTGTTTCCATATTTCCTTTGTTTCCATATTTATTATTATATCCTTTTTTTATAATCTAACTTTAATAATATTTCTTCTAAACTAACAGGCTCATAGTTATTAACATCTACACCTACATTATATGCATTTTTAATTTTCGGTTCTAAAATACGACTATGAATATGACCATGTAAATGAATACTTTCATAATGTTGACAATCAAATACTGCAATTGGATAATGAAATAATACAATTTTCAATCCATTATATTTTAACATGTAATAATCTTCAACCCATCCGAATTTTTTATGTATTTCTCTGTCTTTTAAATAATAATCATGATTCCCTTTGATTAAAAATTTATTTCCATTAAGTTTATCTAGTAATTTAGAAACACTTTCTGCATCTCCAAATGCAAAATCACCAAGAATATATACTGAATCATTTTTGGAAACTTTCTTATTCCATTTATCAATCATTTGAGTATCCATATCATCTACATTTTTGAACGGACGTGACTCGTATTTAATCATATTTGCGTGTTGCCAGTGGTTATCTGACGTAAAAAATATTGTCATATTTATTTTCTCCTTTTTATTTAAATTAAGGTCTAATAGGCTTACTATTTAATATTTTTCCACAATCATTACATTTTAAGTATTCCTCATAATAATCTCCATTCTCATCTACATTTTCATGCGGACATATATCTTGAATTTGCTCTAATAAAACACTCTGTTCTTTTTGCAATGTCCTAATTTCATCTCTTAACATATAATATTTAACCCATAATTTTTTCATATTATCTAATCTCCTCAACATCCACATCACACATTTCATCTTCACTTACTACTATAATATTAATACCTTTCTCAATACTATATTCATCTGCAAAATGAGGTGATTTACCATTAATTAAAGGTATCCCATAACCTTCCATAAATATATTATCCGATCTTGCTTTTAATTGAGAAATATGCTCTGCATGTTCTTTTAATTCTTTAAATCTAATCTGACTTTTATAAAATTCATCCATCCATTCTTGATTAATTATTTCATCATCAAATTCAATTATGTATTCCTCTGTTCTTTCTACTGTGCATTTAAATATTCTTTTCATATTTATTTTTCTCCTTTTTATTTTTACTTTTTATACTCCTTAAATAACTGAATCATACTTCAAAACATACCACACAAAATAAATCAAATATCCAGTGTTTGCTGGTTGCGATATTCTATCTATCAATCCATACATTTTATTACTATTCATTGATTTATTTTTTATTGTATCTAAAATAATTAAAATATATTCATATAAAATTAACATAGCTAATAATATAGGAAATACTACTAAGTTTGTTCCTATAAATAATTTAAATCCTACTAGATAAAATGATATGTATATCAATCCAAATAATCCTGATACTATTACAGTTAGTCTATTTACAAGTTTTACACCTAAAATACCTTCTGCATTTATTTTACTATTTTCATATGTTTTATATTTAATTTGTTTTTCTTTTGATGATTCTAGATATGATTTTAATCTGAATATTTGTAATAAAAAAATTACTAGTGCAAATTCTAATAATATTTTAGTTGTCATATATATTCTCCTTCATTAATTATTTCAAAATGATCATCTGATTGATAAATCTGCCTATTACAAGAAGGACACTTCATACTAAAAAATCCTTCTTGATATTCTATTGTATCATCTTCGTATAATTCTATTACTCCTTGACTTTCACATTCTCTTTCTTGATTTAAATCTAAACTTAATCCACAATAATATTTAATTTTCATTATTATTCTCCTTTAAGAAAAATTATTTGGATATTTCATTCCTAATTTAATATCTTTATTAGTTTCATTATTATTTATAACATTCTTATTCCTATCATAGAAATCATAACCTGCTTTCCAACCTATCTTACCACCTAACAAAAATCCTATTATGAAAGATAATAAAATAAATATCATCAATGCTATATTATCCATTATTTTCTCCTTTTATTTTTCTACAATATTAACCATACATTTAACTGTCTTAATTGATTCTAATGGTTTAATAATTCTTTTCACCTTAAATTTTTCACATTCTTCCCTATAATACTTTAATTTCTTTAACCATTCTGCTAATTGTCTATGTTTCTTTGCACAATCACAATCTGGAACAGTATCTTTATAAGAATCTGCTATTTGTTCATGGTGTTTAATTTCTTCTTCTAATGTCATGTTTATTTTCTCCTTTAAATTAAATTAAAACCAAATGAACTTTTCATCATGATCTTATGTCTATATGTAGTATACAACATATTAATATACACTACATATAGTATATGTAATTATATTTTTTTATGTCTACTTAATCTAATTTCTAATTCCTTAATTTTATTTTTTAATTCTCTATTCTCATCTCTATCCTTAATCCAATTATCTAAATATTCTTGTCTTTCCCTAGTAATTTTCTTTAATTCCATAGCAATATTATAAAAATAACCACCTCCATCTTTTCCATTAACTTTTTCATTATTAACACTACAGGTTAAATCAATTAAATTAATATTTAATACTTTATCACTATTTTCTCCATCTATAATATAAAATCCATCTTCTTGAGGATTAAATGAGTATCTAATTTTCTTTTCAGGGAATATAATTTCTACAATTCTTTCAATGGATCTTCCGACACTCCACCATCTTTTCATCTCAGATATTTCTAAATCTTGAACATAACTTTCTTTCAATTCATCAATTAAACTAATCAACACTTCTTTAAATTCAATAATACTTTTATCTGTGGATGAAAATATACTGCTATCTAATGCAGGTGCATCAATTAATTTTTTAAGTGTTTTTGTTAAAAATCCATTACTTACTAAATTTGTTGTAATTTCAAGTAAGTCTTCTTCTGATAATCTTTTCCATAAATAATCTATTGGCATAGAGAAACATATATTACTTGAATTATTTACATCTTCTAATTTAATATTTACATCGTTATCATATGACATAATTTATTTCTCTCCTTCTTCATTATAAATCTCCCAATTAGATACGATAAAACAATACCCTCTACCAATACTATTAGGTTTACCATATTCTTTTGCTCCGAAATCAATTGAACCATTTTTCAAACTAGTTACTTCCATAATTAAATTACTATTTAAATCTCTAATCAAAATACCTATTTTAATATTCTCCATTCCATGTTTATGTTTTCTTGCTAATTCTCTTTTCTCTTTTGCTAACTTTTCTAATCGTTCTGCTTCTTGCATCCATGATTCATACATATTCATAATTACTTCTCCTATAAATTTTTTAAAATATCCTTCAATATTTCATTGTCTTCTTCATTTCTCAAATTATAATCCTTCTTTGATTGTTTTAAATATTCAATCATTAAACTTGTAACATTATCACCATATTTAATAAACAATAATTGCATAGTAGGCATACTAATAATATAATCTCTCAACATTGTATCCCAAAATACTAATTCATATATTTCTCCTATAGTAAATTCAATATATTTAGTATCTTTAAAACAATTTATTAGATTCCATACTAAGAAACTTTCTACATTTTCACTTCTACTAATACATTCTGCAAATAATTTATCCATATTTTATCCTCCTATTTAATAATTATTACTCTACTTCATCTCCATTTAAATAAAATTGTTTATAACATATTTCACATTCTAAAAATTCTTTTTTAGATATAGTAGCAATGCGTTTAGTTTTATTAGTATGTGGGCAACCATTTTCAATAATTTCTTTACGTTTTATTTCTCTTTGTTTCTCTTCTTCTTTTATTTCATTAATTATTTCATCAATATAATTCATAAACAATTCTCCTTTAAATTATCTATATATAATATTATGGATTTTTTACGAACAACTATTATCTTTTTATTATTTGCTTGTGATAAATATTTTGCCTTTAATGTATTTGCCCAAATTGCATTTATATCATAAAAAATCCATAATACAAATATTATTATAATCATTGTTACAATCTCATGTTTCAATGCGAATTCTAACATTATCATTTCTCTCCTTAATAAAATTTAACCTTACTATACAATGTAATTGATATATTGTCATTGCTTAATTCTACTAATCTATACTCAATATTTAATTCATTCAATTGACTTATTATAATATCTATAAAATATTTACTTGAATATATTACTATCTCATACGGATTAGGCAATTTACTATTATATAAATTTTTTATTAAATAATATTCATTTAAACAAAAATCAATATATTTTTCTATAGGTAAATTTAAATTTTTATCACTTATTGTCAAATATATTTCAGACAATGCTATAACCATATCATCCTTTTTATAAAATAAGTGATTATTTTTATAATAGTTTAAGATACTGTCTTTATCTATATTATTTTTTACTATTTCTAATAGATTTTCTTCATTGCTATCTTCAGGATAATATTTAGGTATGCTAAAATAAAATTGTATCTCTTTATCCATAATATAAGTCCTCCCTTTAAATATCATGACCAAATTAAACATTTGTTATGTTTTTTGTCTACATATAGTATGATGGGAATTAACACATACTATATGTAGTATATTTAAAATATAAACATTTAAGATTTAATTTTATTATTACTATTTAAATAATATTTTGTTGTTTCATTCCACCGTAAGTTAGTATAATACTTAGAATAAATATCGTAAATGATAATGAATAATTACCTGTACGGAAAGTATCTAAACTAACTTTCAAACCGTATCCAGAAGTTAAATACCATAAAACTATAAACATTTGTTGATATTTCATAATTAAAATTCCTCCTTTTATTTATTTTCTAATATCCAAATTAATGCATCTGCAACAGAATCTTCTCTGTTGTCACATTCAAATTGTATAACTAAATTTAATTTCTTAAATAAAGTTAATTTTTCACCAACTAAACTAAATGTATATTGATATTTTTCAATTTCATCTAATAATTGATTTAAACTAGGCAACCAAGTATTATTTTCATCATATCTAACTTTTTCTATTATACACCCAATCTCTTTATTATCTAATCTTAATGTGTCAACAGTAAATAAAGTAGGTGTAGGCCAATAATCTGCCTTATGCCAATCTCCAAGTTTAGGATTCCATTCTAATCCTAATTCTTTTAATCGTTTTGCTTTATCAATACTAATCATAATTATTTATTCTCCCTTTTAACAATGTAATCTCCTTCAATTTTAAATTCATTTGATATTATTTCAAAATTTCCACAAGAACAAACTAAGCCAATATAATTATCTAGTGGTTTACTTACAATACTTGGTTTTTGAAGTCTGTTAAACTCAACATCATATTCTGTTAATGTTTTAATCTCAATATGAGTTGTGTGTATAGTGTTACCAGTTTCTTTATTACAATAAAAATTTCCATCATCAAGATAAAAGTTTTTCATATTATTATCTCCTTTCGTTCTAATATATTAATTTGTTTTAAATACTTTCTCTTCTTTCTCTTACTTAATTTTTTATAATTTAATCGTTTAATTAGCAAATATAGTTTATTGGTTAACATTTTGTATCTTCTCAATCTGGATTTCTTGGAACACCAATAATAGCAGGATTACCAATTTGAATCTTATGAAAGGTATTAACTACAAAAGCAAATTTTTCTGTCCATATATATTTAGGTTTGCCTTCTTCGTCTAATTCCATAGTTATAAATTTATCATTGCACATTTTTTCAAATGATTCTTTAGTAAATAATTCGTTTTCTCCCCATACTAAATCTTCAATAGTAAAATCTACAAAAGTATTTGTTTGCATATTATTTCTCCTTTCCATTTTAAAAACTATAAACCATCTTAGCACCTTGCTTAACTATATCTCTAATAATTAATAATCTTTCATTTCTATCTTCAAAGAATCGATCATTATTACTACTTTTTATAATACCATTTTTAACTTTACTCAAATAGTCATCTATATCATTTAATAAATAGACTATATTTTTTGTAATTTTATTATCTATTCTTTTGCTATCTTCATCATTTTCATCATAATAAAATAATTCTTCCGAACTAATAATAGAATCATATAAATTTAATCCATATAAATGATTTAAATTTACTATTGCCATATATAATGTCTTCCCATCTTCCTGAATAGGTATATAATCTTTTCCTATCCATCTATTCAAAATATAACTCTCTACATCAGATGCAACATAAAAATATTTGTAATCTGTAAATATCATTTTATTTTTATGTTTTAAAAACCATAATTTTAATTCTGAATCTGGCATGTCTTTTATTTTATCTATAAATTCTATAGATGATTCTTTGTATATTTCTAATGATTCTTTATCAAATAAAGGATTAATAAATTTTTCAAAATAACTTAAACAACCTATATTCATAAGTGTATTATAATAAATATATTCGTCAGTATCAGATTCAAATGGAATTTTATCATCTATTTTTGGTCTATATAATATCTGTGGTTCTTTAATCCATGTCTTATACGCACAATCTATTTCTATACCCATTTAAATTGCATCCTCCTTAATAACATGATCAATGATTTGTTCTATTCAAACATTATTTATTTTGCTTTATTCATTATTATATTCCTATTCTATCAATAAAGCAAGAGTTATTTTTATTATTTACTTCTTAAAATATTCATCAACTAATTTCTTAACTTCTTTCATATCTACTTTGCCTTTTAACTCCTTCGATAATACCTTCATTGCTTCACCAATATTATTACCAACATTACCTACACTCTCAACAACATTACTAATAATGCTTTTTACTTCATCAATGCTTAATTTTTCTGGTAAATATGATTCAAGCAATTTAATAGCAATTTTCAATTCAGCAATCTTTTCTTCATCTTTTACAAATGATAATTCTTCTTTATACTTTTTAAGTGTCTTTTCTGTCACAGCAATAATAACATTCTGTTCAAGTTTATCTTCTAATACTCTCAATTCTTTTGCTTCCGTAATAATATCTGATTTTAAGATGCGTAATACAGATAATTTATTTATATCCTTTGTTTTCATTGCTGATATAATTTGTTCATTGATTTGATTGTACATTTATATTCTCCTTTTTATTTTGTATTTTATGTAAATTTTATGTGTTTTTAGGGAGCAATTAAATCAATCACTCCCTATATTTAAACTATATGCTATCTTTCTAATTCATCAATCATTTTTTGAATGTCTTCTGCTGATTTACTTAGCAATTCTTGATTTTGTTTATTTTTCTTAATTTCCATCAACATCTGTTTCTTTTCTTTATTTTGTTTCTCATTCAATCTCAATTGCTCTTCTGTTACCTTAACACCAAAAATATACTTAACAATTTTAATCTTGGTATCAAGAATCTGGTCTTCTGCTGATTTAACTTCAAGTAAACTTTCTTCCTTAACCTGTTTCAACTGAGAATTCAAAGTTTTGAAAATTATATCTAATTCTTTAGGTAATAATTGCCACAAATCATCTGTGCTAATCATACCTTTATAGGGAAACCTAAATTGATTCCTAGTTGCTACCTCGAACATATTTACATTCTGTGTCATAATAATAATATCTCCTTTTATTTTATATTTTATTTAAAATTTGATTTTTAACATTCTTTCTGTTGCACCTTTGACTTTCACAGTTAATTCATTTCTTTTAGTTGATGAGAAACCTAAACCTGAAAGTTGCAATTCACTGTCTTTAACTGCCATTTTACTAGCAAGTGCCTCAAATACTTTACTATGTTGATTGAGTTCTTGATTCAAAAATTCATTGAAAAATGGGTTGGGAGTCTCAGAATTCACACAGTCCTTCAACATGAACATAAAATGCCTATTTCCAATACCTTTTTGCAAATTCCAATAGTTGGGAGAATACATTACAACTGAAACTGGTACAAATTGATTAGTTTTTAAATTCCATATTTCTTTACTAGATACATTAGAAGGTAATTTTTCTTTAATACTAAATCCATTAACTCTACTAAAGGTGACTTCTGCAACTTGAACATTTTCACTTTGTTTTACTTCTTTATTATATTCAAAACTAAAAATTTGTCCATCAAACTCTACTTCTGCACTAAATCCTTCTCTTCCACCTCTATGTGCAAAATTATGAACGAAGAATTTATAAATACCTTCTTGCATTTTACTTTTATTTGTCCAAGTTATATTTTCAACAGCAGGTTCATTTGGTACTGGTCTGGTTATATCAATATCTAATTCACCAGTTGTATTTCTATTCATACTATTTCTATAATAAATCTCGTTGCCACTAGGCTCATAACAATGTGCATCTAAATCATTTCCATCATACTTACCATCATTCCATTGAATACTAAATCTCAATACACCATCAACATTACCACCTGCGGATTTAACTCTTTCCTTCATAGAAGAATCAGTTATATTTCCTGAGTATGCCCATGAGAAATTATTATCCCATTTGAACATTGTTTTCGCATCTTTATTCTCAGGAGCAATTAATGATACCATACTACTACTATGTTTATTCTCTAAAAATACTTCGATTTCCCTTGTTGTAGGTAATATATTAGTAATAAAATCATCAATTGAAATTTCTGTTACTTTAGAAAACTTTTTAGGATTCAAAGGAACACCCTTAGACATTTCTTCAAATACATCTAATCCACCAGATATTCTTTTTGCAGAATCCTTGTTCACAAATAGAATATTATTAACACTTATATCATCTATTCTAGCAAATCTTCTACCACTTAATGAATCCATATAACCTAACTCTTGAATAGTTTTCTTTGCTTCTTCTAACATCTTTTGTGTATAAATTGCTTTTGGTCTCTTATAATTCTCAGGAGCAACAATCTTTTCATATTTGGTAACTGCTGTATCTAAATTCATTCCTTCACTGATATTTTCTAATAATGTTCCGATAGAGTGATTTTTAATTTTTGCGACCACATCACTAATATTAACTGATTGTTCCCATGTATATAATTCTTTCTCTTCTGTTGTTTCTAGTTTATCATACTCTTTTTTATATTTAAGAAAATCTGTTAATGCATATTTCCATTCTTCTCCTTTATACAAGGTGTTAGATGCAATTAACTCCAATACAGTTAACACACTATCTTCCTTGATTTTCTCTAAAGATCCTTTAAACACATCTCTTGTACTTCTAAACCCACCTCTAATTTCTCCTTCACTTCTATTTGTTACATCCACAAATTTTTTATCTAAATCTAAGTAAAAATGTTCCCATTCAGTTATTTGCCCATTTGCTAATTGCTCAAAGTTTTTATCTGTACCAATTTTCTTAAACTTTGTTACATACACATCTGAAATAACATGAGATTTAACAAATTCATCCAAAGCATTTACTACTGGTTGGAATGTTGTACTATCTGCATCAAAATCCCATATAGTTTTAACTTGATTATCTTTAATAACTACTACATTGCCGATATTTCTGATAAACTGTCTACAACAACTGCAATCATATTCTCTGCGTTCTCTGAACATTTCGTTTGTACCTTCAGGAAAACTGGAAAGGTATAATTCCCACATAACATCTTTGTCTAATTCAACTTCAAACAAATGACTTGCATTTTTAGTTAACTCTTGAAATTTCTTTTGAAAAATACCTTTAAAAGTTTTAAATTCTGACATGTTTTAATCTCCTTTGTTTTTTATATTTTATTTTTAATTTTAATTTTATTAATTCAATCTCTTAACCTACTAACTACAATTATATTATCATTCTGTAACCATAATGTCAATAGTTATTTTTACATTTTGTAAATTTATTTAAGTTAAAATTTATAATAATAATTTATTCTTCCACTTCTAATTCCCAACATATTCTACAATTTTCTTTATTGATGTCCATTTCACTACATCTATCTTCATCATCTTCAAGACCTTTTAAATCATAGTGAAATGGACATTCATTTTCCATTATTAATTTAATCTCTTCTTCTAATGCATCTTGTAATTTCTTTCTTATTTTATCAATATTTTTCATAATATTTATTCTCCTTGTCCCTTAAAATGAACATACAAATTATCTATACTAACTCTATCATCTACTGTCCACCACTCTATACTATCATCACTATCATCACTATTTTCTATTTTTTCATCCTCCGTTTCTGGTCTCACGAAACAATTGAAATTAATATCAGCACTTATAGAATCATCACAATTTACTATTTCTTCTACTGCATTTAAAATAGTTCTTAATCCGATAAATCCTTCATCATCATTTCCTTCCTCAAAAAATAAATCTTCAAACATTAATTTATTTAGAGTAGAATCACAATCTTCTTTTACCATATTGCTTACGGTACGAAGATCATATTCTTTGTGTAGTATTTCTGATAGGAGTTGGAGTGCTTGTTTTCTATCTAATTTGGATAGGATGGTTGTTATTTGATTGTATTTAATTTCCATTAGTTATTTTCCTCCACATAAAAATATTTTTTATAGTATTCACATTCATTACAATCATCAACAGGACATTCTACATAATCAGTATGTTTGGCGTAATGACATCTTTTTAAATTTAATCTTTCTGCAATATAATACATTATCTCCTTTTCTCTTTCAGTTAAAAATGTTTCATTTTCTACAACTTCAAATGCTTTAAAATTAATAGTAAATCAGAATTATTAAATTTCATAACTAAATCATCCTTTATTCAAATATTTTTACTACATATAGTGTTACATTAAACTTATAACTACTATATGTAGTATACAAAAATATTAAACATCACCATTAAAATTTAATTTTGGACACCATTCAGGTATACTACATTCTTTTCTAATATTATATGGTCTACAAGCACAAGTAATTTGTTTATTATTTACTTTACATATAACTTTAACATCATCATCACAAAACCAATCATTAGGATCTGGATCACGTAATACTCTATGTTCTGAACAATCAATACAATTATTAACCTTAATTTCCATTAGTTATTATCCTCCATCTTTTTCTCCAATTCTTTAATCCTTTTTTCTTCCTCTTTAATAATAAACTTTGCCATTCCTACTAATTCTTTTCTATATTTAATATCATCAATTTCATTCGCATATCCAAATGTATTCATTGTATTTCTACCAACCAAGTATAATCTAAAATCGTCTGCATGATGAGATTTAGCAACTTCTACTAAACTACTATGAAATCCGATACTGTGAGTAGTAATAAACTTTCTATTTGAATTTCCATTATGTTTATTAATTCCATACATACCCAATTTAATTGCATCAATAAACTGTTCTGGATATTCCTCAATTTGATCAAATCCATCATTAAGAAATGTTACTGTAGTCATATATCCCATTAGTTATTATCCTCCTCTAATACCCATTTTAATATTAATTTCTGTTGCTCTAATCCATATATCCTAATATCTCTATTTTGAATATAATCACAATTTTTATTTATTCTTTCTCCTCTTTGTTTTTGATATTCCAAACATTCTAATATTTCATTTTGCAATTGCTTAATTTCTTTATTAATATCTTTTATTTTATAACTTATATTTAATCCATTTCTCATAATTATTTATTTCCTCCTTCCTTATCTACAAATCTAAACTTATCACTTCTCAAACTACCACAATAACTATTAGGAAATACAACATAATGCATATTGCTAAAATAAGGATTAGGACTAACTTTAATAATTGTTACTTTATGGTATGTTATATATTCTAATTCTGGTAAGTTAATCATAATCTCATGTATTTCTTTTATAGACATTTCTGGTGTTATAAATGATAAATCTCTATCTTCGTTTTCTACTTCTAGATTAATTAACAATTTGGCATCTTTGTAGTTTGAATGAATATCTAATAGTTTTTGTTTCATTTGTTGGTCTTCTATATTGTTTATAAGCAATTTAATCAATCTCCTTTTATTTTTACTAACAACGAGACAAAGCATCTGCAATATAATTAAACTGTCTTGGTATCCAATTTAAATTGGCACACAAACGATCTTTAATTTCTACTATTCTGTTAATAATCATATGCAGATTAATATCTCTAATTCTTGAAATTGCATTACATTGTAATATTAACGATTCACTGTCTGAATAAATATTGATATTACTAAGATTTTTACGTTGAGGCATAATAAAATCATATATTAAACATAGTGCTTCGTAAATTGCTTTGCATTCTGCTTCGTGGCTATTTCTTGCTTCTACAACTATTCTATTACTATAAATTATATCATTATTCAATTTAATATAAATACCACATTTACCTTGACTTAATTTTTCTGAGAAGGACGCATCTGCATAAATATCTATCTTTTTATATTCTTCATTTTTAAGAAAGAATAACTTATTAATACTCTTAATATTTTTATTTTCTATACCTGCATTTCTTTTCTCTACTTCTTTTTTAGATGTATATTTATCACAACAATAATGTTCACAATTAATTGTATTGCCATTAAAACATGCATTATTACCTATTTTATAAGTTATATATTTATCATACTTTTCACAAAATCCTATAACTCTAGTTTTTCTTATTGATTGATTGTGCTTGTGGATACTATAATAACACATTATGTATCAACTCCTCATATTCTTTGTACTATTATATTATTAATCTGTGAAAATTGCAAGAGTTATTTTTTAATTATTTGTAAAAATATTATTATGATCAAAGTGCAATTTTATACAGTTTTTGGTACTTATAAACCCTTATAAATCAAGGGTTTATAATTTAGCAAATTCTTAATTTTGGTGTTTTATTATTTCATACTTCTTTAACAATTCATCAAGTTTATTTTGATTAATAGAAATTTTTATATCTAAATCATGTACAGTTTTATACGCATCACTTCTTTGTTGTGATAAATTTTCATACTCATTCCATATTTCTTTTGCTAATTTTGCATCCTCTTTACTCATCTTCATTATTATTTCTCCTTTCCTCATTAATAGGTATCGCTTTAATAGTTACCTCAAACTTATACATTTTACCTGATTCTAATTCAGGATAACAATAATCTGGATACATACTATACAAATTTTTATAAACATAATCTTCGTCATAATCTTCTGGAATCTCATTAAATATTTTTACATAACTATCTTTCGTTATTGCAAATATTTTCTGTTCACCATTGCCATACATAGTACCTTCAAATTCTGTTGTTTTAGTTATCATATTATCATTCTCCTTTTACCTTATATTTTTTTCTTTAATAAAAACCCATTCCATACTTATATCTTCAATGAATCCATTCTTCAAATAAAAATCTCTGTGTTTATCCGTCATCTCACTACCTACAACTAACACTTTACCTTTAGGCATCCTTCTATATATCTCACTCAATATACTACTTCCTATTCTTTGTAGCCTATATTCAGGATGCACTTCTAACAAATAAATCATCCATATCTCAGGATATAAGTGTTTCAATCTCCAATACTTACTTGTTTTAGTATTATACCATGTAAAACCTAATAGTTTATCGTCTTTATAATATCCTATTCCTTGCCCTAGTTTTGAATTTTCATATAGTATAATTTCTTTTTTGCTCCAAAATTTAGATTCGCGTTGTTGAAATTGAAAATTGGATAATTTTCTAAACATAAATTAAACTAACCTTCCATCTTCCAACAAAATAAATATCTCACCACAATCTTCATTACTACATGCATAAAACTCATGCACATAACCATCTTCTTTACTTCCTACTAATTTTAATTCTGTATTGCATAGTGGACATTTTATATTTATATTTCACCATCTTTCAATTCAATTATCTCGTTATAAACCATTGTATGTTTTTCATCTATACCAATACTATTATGAAAATGTCCAAAATACCAATGTTTATATTCTAAATCTCCTTCAAGCATATCAAAAAATTTATTTAATGCATTATTTTCTTTAATGTATCCTCTTTCTTGCATAATTCTCATACTGCAAGTATGTGAAATAACATAGTCAACAATCCAATTATGTTTATCGAGATTATTAAATGCTTCTTCAAACTCTTTATTAGATGGTATTTCTTCTTTCCACCATGATATACCTTTTTTTCTTCTATATTTATCTATTGAAGTTGCTCCACCCATTGTAAAGAATTTCAAATCATCAATAGTAAATACTTGACCACGCATAAGATGAATTACTGAATCATTAATAAAATGTACTTTCCCACCATTCCATTCTTCGACTGGAAATTGATTAAGTAACGGAAAACAATTTCCTGTAAAAGCAACTTTCCCTTGATTTTTAGTTATTAATGTTCCATGTAACATTGTAAAACAATACATATAATCATTATAATTAATTTTATTTATTTCTACATAATTATTTAATTCTTTATTTTTATACATTCTACAAATATATTGGTCTTTATCTTTAACAAATCCACTCATATTTTCAAATTTTTTATATACACAATATATATCGTTTTTTACACATGCTTCCATAATTATATCTAAATTATTTTTATTAATACTTCTCCATACTATAGGATTATTACCACAACTTAATATTTCTCCATCTGTATTAATTAATGTTTCTAAAAATATGTATAGTTGTCTTTCATTAAAATTTCTCCAATTATTAGGTATCTCTTTCTTTGTTGTTAATATTCTTAATATATTTCTAGCATAATCTGAATAAATTCTTATTAAATATTGTTGTTTATAATTAATATCTTTCATAGTTATAGGTTTTATTGTATAAGGTATTTCCATTTCATCAAGTAAAATAGTCAATTTTTCTATTTTATCTTCTAGAGATAATTTAAATTGAATTGTACATTTTTTAGAATTTATATTATATTTAGAATAATCAATAATAGTCCCATCCATAATAACCCATGTTAATAATCTAATATAGTTATCTTCTATTTCAATACCTATATTATTTTTATATATTCCTTTTAATATAAATTCTTTTTCTTGTATTTTTTTATGTAATATATCTTTTGCTTTAATTTTATTACCATTTATTATAATATCATGATTTTCACTTACAATTTGTTTTGTATTTTTACCGTCTATTATAATAGCATTATCTTTAAATACTTTATGTTTTAGAATTGGATAATCAAAAAATATTTCTCTTGAATTAATATCAAAATTAGCTATTTTATATTTATTATTATAAACTTTTTCTATATTCATCCATCCATTCTCTGTTAGTATATCAGTATCTTTACTTATGCATTCATGATTACCGTCTACAAAAATTGTAGTAAAATTTCTTTCATGCAACCAATTACGCCAAAATAATTCTTCTTTTGAATTATCCCATACAAGTCCAAAATCACCGCAGATTAAAATATAATCTTTTTTGGTTAATAGTTTTTGCTGTGGAAAATTCTTTGCATTTAATTTGCTAATATCAATTCCACCATGTAAATCACCAGTTATGTATATCATATTTCTATTTCCTTTCTATTATGTATTATTTAATTAATCTAAAAACATCTCAATCCTAAAACTGCTAATCCAAAGAACATAATTAATGTCAATGCCCAAGGCCACACTTGATTAAATACATTATATAATAGTTTCTTACGGAATTTAATTGGTAGATTTACTTTAATTGGTTTATTGCAAGATATTACTGACTTCATGTTTATTATCTCCTTTCAACGATCTACTTTTTCATAATCTTTACTTTGTTTCCTAGAGGATGGTGCATGTGAACAGTTTCCTTCATTATCTGTATTTAACATTTCTCTGTATTTACCACCCTTATTCATATAATAATCTCTACTATATTGACACATTTTTAATAATTTGCAATTCATACATTGATCATACTTATCTAAAAATATCATATTAATAATCTCCTTTATTCATATTTAATATCTTTTTTAAATTTCTTTTCTCTATTCGTTCTGCTATCATTTCACATGTTACTTCTGTTTCTAATAAGTCTTTTTGAATCTTAAAACATTCTTTAATAGTTTCTAAATAAATTTCATGTCCTTTTAGTAAAGATAACATAGTTATTGCTTCATGATATTTCAAATAAACAGTCAATACATTATTAGTATTTTCTGCTGATTTAATTTTATCTTCTAATTGATTAATTAAATTATCCATTATTATATTCTCCTTTTATATTTTATTTAACAATCAACCAATCAGGGATTTCTCTTTTCGTATATTTTAAAATATGTTGTTTTTCACCTATGTAATAATCCCTATATGCTTTTACAGCACATTTGTTTTTATATTCATCGGGCATACATTGAACAAACTCAGTTAGTCCTACATCTGGTAAATCAGGTATTTCTAAACTTAAAATAATATCTCCTGATTTATGGTCTTTATCATTGTATCTAAACTTATATTCCTCATATAAAGCAATTCCTAAATCTCTTAACCATAACCAATTTGATAATGAAGAACGTGTCCATACAGAACAAGGATGATTCTTATGAGTTAACTTATAAGGAGATAGATGTTTTTGATTGGTAAAATAATATGTATTACTTAATAACTGCGTTGTTTCCACTAGCATTTTGTAGGTATGACAATTGCAATGGTATTCTGCATTTTTCTTATGATTATAATCAAGTACAAAAATATTCATTTACTTATCACTTCCTTAACTTTTTATTTAAATAACCTACTAACAATATAATAAACTATAGTAGGTTATTTGTCAACATTTATATTTACTATTTGTGAATATTCAATCATTTTTATTCTTTTTCCTTTCATCTTCTCTAACACATTCCATAATAGCATTATCATATTCCATTAAAGCAAATCTCATTTCTATTAGTTTATCACTCAATGTTAGTAAATCACTTTGTAATACTTTTTCACATGATATAGCAAGTTTACCTGCTAACATTAATAATTCTTCTTTTGTGTACATATTATTTATCTCCTTTAATATCTCTATAAAAGAACACCCAATACGGATAACCATTACTACTATTACATCCTTCCATGATTGCGGTTAACTTAACTTCTCTTTCAAAATATAAACTTAAAAACTTTTCAATTCCTATTGAATCTCTATAACTAAAAATTTGTCCTTTATCATTCCATACTTTTTGACAACACTCATCAAATTTATTAGGATTTTGTTGCCATAATCTATCTGAGTAAGTTGCACCGTCTGTATTCTCGTTATAATCATCTTTCCAAACCACATATGGATCGTATGCGTATGGATATGTTTCTTTTGTCCTGTGTACAGGATTGCCATTAATATCTCCGATTATGTGACGATGATCAAATTTATTGGTGTAAATATTTCCAAACATATCTTGATGGTAATATAATTTCATAGTTAATCCTCCTTAATTGATATAACTCCATTTAACAATTCTATCTAGTGGCATTTTAATATCTAGTTCTACTGGACTTAAAACACATTCACCATTAATCATTCTGGCAATTTCTGTTTTCAATTGACACCCTTCACCCCAATTATAATCCTTAACTAGAATTAAAATTGTCCTATCATTTTTAGGTTTACTTTTATTAAAATCATATACTCTCATATTTATTCACTCCTTTTAAAGTTTGAATGAAAAGTCTAATTGATGTTAATTTATAATTTAAAATGATATTTAGAAACATTATCTTTTGCAAAATTTGTTTCAATAATCAATTTTTCTATTACTGCATCTACAATTTCAGACCATCCAAGTTCAGTATTTAAATCTTTTTCATTGTTAATAAAATCTGATTCAAAAATAAATTCATCTGGCAGGTTTGACTTGTCAATTTTAACTTTAATTTTACCCATGATTTATAACCTCCTAATTTAATCATTTTATAATATCATACTTTTAAACAATCTTCCATTTACATTCTTGATATTCCTTTCTTTGAATACGACTTTGCATATGATGTTCTATTTTAACAAGTATTTTATTTACTTTGCCTAAAATATATTCATCTGCACAATTTATTCTTACTAGTTTAAATAAATCAGGATTTCTTTCCCAATACTTATAGGGTTGGAATATTCCTGTTGATACTTTTAAATATTCATCTTTGATTTCAAAATAAATATCTAATCCTGTTTCTTCATTTTTGTAAATAGGTTTTTCTCTTAA
>Ga0209417_1002340_pt1 | contig 29669 bp, 22 predicted proteins | sample RifGroF2_FD_184002 | JGI IMG/M metagenome (GOLD analysis project Ga0209417, IMG submission 184002) | Groundwater microbial communities from Rifle, Colorado, USA - Groundwater F2 (SPAdes) (version 2) | ecosystem: Environmental > Aquatic > Deep subsurface > Groundwater | place: Rifle, Colorado... | reverse complement strand
GGGGGGAGGGGGAGCAACCCCAGGCTTGCTTCAACGACACGGTTATTGCGCCCTCATCCCTTGGCAGACTGAATGCGCCTACCCGGCTCCGCCGGGGGCGCATTCAGTTTGCCAATCGAGCTGTTTGACATTTATCATAAAAATACCATTTGACATTACATCCCTGCTGTGATACCGGTAACACTTAGATGCTATTTTAGCTTTTGGGAGAGCGAAGCATTACACAACAAAAAGGGAGATCACTATGAGGAAAGTATTAGGCGTGTGCATGGTTATGGGGGCGCTGCTGGCAGGGGCGGCAAAGGCGGATAATATTCTCGTCAACACGGGATTTGAGGACGCTTTGGTGGGTTGGGGCTCGGAAACGGGCGGTTGGGCCGGTTGGGGTGCGACTCAGTCGGACAGCGGCTTTGGCGTCGCTCCGCACAGCGGCCTTCATGCGGTTATGCTGGCGGTTTGGCCCACTGGCGGCGGCGGCGGCATCGTCCAAAAGCCCAATGTGTTGGGAAATACCACCTACACCTTGAGCTTCTGGAGCGCTTACGAAGCCACTTACGCGGGCGGCTCTCTTAACAGCTTTGTCGAATGGCATGACGCCAGCGACGCCATCATCAGCCGGGACTCGTTCAACAACATCGCCCTGGGCGGCGCCACGGTTTGGAATCAACAGACTCTTATAGACGTCACCGCGCCGGCGAATGCGGCCTGGTGCGAAGTGCAGATCAACGGGGCGGAAGGCTCCTCAGGCGGCGCTCTGTACATCGACGACGCCACGTTCAGCGCGGCGGTTCCCGAACCCGCCACGGTCTCGCTGCTCGGTTTGGCCGGCCTGGGCCTGTTGGCCCTGCGGCGGCGCAAGAATAAATAAAGACTCTCCGAACAAAAACCCCCGGGCCATCACGGCCCGGGGGTTTTTATTTCCCCCTAAAAGATTGAGGTTATCTCCAGATTCGATTCCGCTGAAATAGGCTTTGACCGCCGACTCGCGCATGCGACTCACATTGCAGAATCGGCGTTCTTCAGGTTTTTTAAATCTTGAGACGTGATGATTTCCGGCCCCTACCGCGCTTGAATCAGGCCAACACCCGAAATGTTTCGAGTCACATGAGCCGGGTTCCCGTGGTAGTAAACGTTGCCAACGCCCGAGATGCCGGCGTTGAGCGACTCGCCGGCATACACGTCGGCGCTGCCCGCGCCGCTGACCGAGATGGAAACCCCTTGGGCATGAAAGTTGCCGGCTTCGAGAATTCCCGTGCCGGAGAGAGTGGCCGTCAGTTTTTTCGTTTTGCCCGATAGACGGGTCTTTCCCGATCCATTCATATCGAGCGTAAAGCTGCCTTGGCTGAGCCCCGATGCCGAGATGTCGCTTGCCCCGAATGACGACAGACTGTCGATATTCCGGGCCTCGATGTCCACTTTTATTCGCTTGCGTGCGGACCAGCTCCGCGCGGCGCGAAGGCATAACCTCTGCCCCTTCGCTTCCGCAATCACGAAAGGAAGAAGGTTGTCGTCCCCGGTGACGGTGACGCGCTGATCTTTCTGGCCCGTGATGTAAATTTCGAAGGAGCCGTTGACCTCGATCGAAGTGAATGGCGAAAGCGCCCTCTGCTCCGTTTTTTCGATGCCGCTTCCCCGTATCCTGTCTGTGTTCCTGAAAAATCCCTGGGTCACGCCGGCATGGAAGGGCCAGCCCACCAGCGCAATGATCGCGCAAGTTCCAACCAGTGTGAAGAGCAGGAGCGAAAAGACGAATGCCCGTCGAAGCCAGCGGGGATACACGTTGAAATAGGCGCCCCATCTTGAGTGATTCATACAGGTTTCCCCTTTTGAGTTACGAGCCGGATTGCGGTTTCGAATTCCTGCCAAGTCTTGGTATGCTCCTTTCCGTCCTCTACTATTAACAAACCCCCTGGGAGTCAAGCCTGAGTCGTAATTATAATGGCTGCTGTCATCGGCTCCGAAGACGGGCGAAGTCCTGTCTCGAATCGGCATTTTAAATTCTATGCATTTGACATGTAACAAGGTGTTTCGTAAGTAATAGCAATTCTGCTGTTATATGTACGTGTTGTGCATCAACAATCTAACACCGAAAGGGAAAGATGATGAACCAGCCACACCGCACGCAAGGAGCCCTTCGCATAGCCGTATCTGCCCTGACCCTATTGACCAGTGTTTGTTGTACCCTGGCCGACGATTTATTCGAATACCACGCCTATATAAGATCGGGCGTGCTTGAAAACGGCGAAGGAGGCAAAGGCTCACCGTTCCAGGCGCCCGGGGCGCCGTCCAAGTATCGTTTGGGCAACGAAGCCGAAACTTACGGCGAAGCCATTTTTGTGAAGAACTTTAACAAGGGCAAGGAAGGACCTCAGGCCAAGGTCGAAACGTTGCTGGCTTACAAGACGTTGCAGAACAACCAATACTCGGCCGCCACGGACGAGTTCACCATTCGCGAGGCCTTTGCCGAATTCACCAACCTGGGCTTTTCGCCCAGCGCGAAGCTGTGGGCCGGCAATCGATTCTATATGCGGCAGGATATTCACATCATCGATTATTACTGGATGGACACGAGCGGATACGGCGGCGGACTTATGGACTTTCCTGTGACCGAAAAAATCAAATTCCATGCCGCCTATCTGCGCGGCTCCCCCGACAACGCCGTCGAGCTCGATAACATCGGCCTGATTAACAAGCAGGTCCTGGACTTCCGGCTGACGGATATTCCCGTAGGCTTTGGCACGCTGAATTTTGTGGCTTTGCCGTCCTACGTTAAAGGCGGCGACTACGAAACGACCCTGAGCAACGACGAGGAAGAGCAGACGACCATCACCACCGTCGATGACGATTTCGGCATCGGTCTTTGCGCTTATCACGACAAGAGTTTTCCCCTGGGCAACAACCGCGTGGCCGTACAGTGGGGCAACGGCGTGGCCAAGGATCTGGGCTCGGCGCTGTGGGCCACTCCGGATCCCGTTACCTCCGACTCGGAAAAATTCCAGGTGCTGGACTACGGCGTTCTTCAGCCCACGGACTGGTTTGCGATGATGTACACGGCGGTCTACATGCGCAACGACAGCGGCGCCGACAACAACAACATCTCCGAATGGTTTTCGTTCGGCCTGCGCCCCACCTATTACTTTAACAAGAACTACTCCCTGGCGGTGGAAGCCGGCATGGATCATACCAGCCAGGAAGGCGCCGCCGCCGATGGCGGCGATCTCAACGGCACGCTGGGCAAGCTGACCATCTGCCCGCAGGTCTCGCTCGACAACAACTTCTGGGCGCGTCCCGTCCTCCGGGCTTTTGTCACCGTGGCCACCTGGTCGGACGATTTTGAAGGCCGAATCGGCGGCGAAGGGTATGCCGACAATAACTCGGGCCTGCTGTACGGCGTTCAAATGGAAGCCTGGTTCTAAAAGTTTTGCATAACGCCCCATGCGGTCATGCCGCGCTCATTGCCAGGCGGGCGCGGCATGAACACTTCATACAAGGACGGAGAGGATATGGGAAAAGTCACGCTCGAACATGTATACAAGAAATACCCCGGCGGATTTACCGTGGTCCACGACGTCAATCTGGAGATTGACGACAAGGAATTCGTAGTGCTGGTGGGGCCCTCCGGCTGCGGAAAATCCACCACGCTGCGGATGATCGCCGGCTTGGAAGAAATCAGCGAAGGCAAGATCAGCATCGACGGCAAAGTGGTCAACGATGTGCCGCCGAAAGATCGCGACATCGCCATGGTCTTTCAGAATTACGCCCTGTATCCGCACATGACGGTGTATAACAACATGGCCTACGGCCTGAAGATGCGCGGCTATCCCCGCGCCGAAATCGACCAGCGCGTGCGCGAGGCGGCAGAGATTCTGGGCATCACCGCCTACCTCGACCGCAAGCCCAAGGCCCTTTCCGGCGGCCAGCGCCAGCGCGTGGCCGTCGGCCGCGCCATCGTCCGGAAGCCCAAGGTGTTTCTGTTCGACGAGCCGCTGTCCAATCTCGACGCCAAGATGCGCGTGCAGATGCGCACGGAGATCAGCAAGCTGCATCACCGGCTCCAATCCACGGTCATCTACGTGACGCACGACCAGGTCGAGGCGATGACCATGGGCAGCCGCATTGTCGTGATGAAGGACGGCTTGATCCAGCAAATCGCCGCGCCGCTCGACTTGTATCGTCACCCGGCCAATCAATTCGTGGCCGGCTTCATCGGCAGCCCGCCCATGAATTTCTTCAAGGGCCGCCTCGAAAAGAAAGGCGACAAAATCTTCTTCAACGAGGGCGCCTTTGCCGTCGGCTCCGATCCCCGCCAAAAAGAGGCGCTGGGGGCGTATGTCGACCAGGAGGTGATCTTCGGCATCCGGCCCGGCGATATCGCCGCGGCCCCAGCGGGCTCCGATCCCGACCGCCAGGTCACGGCCCGCATCGAGTTGATCGAGCCGATGGGCGACGAAATGTATCTCAACCTCAACACCGGCAAAAATACCTTCATCGCCAGCGCCCAGGAAGGCGACAACGTTAAATTAGGCGGCGATTTCAAGGCCGTGTTTAACATGGCTAAAACTCATTTTTTTGAAAAGGAGGGCGGCAAGATTATTGTATAGGCATTGGTGCTTGTTAATAAAGGAGGTCATGTATGCGTAAATTCATTCTTTCGGCAATATGGGGTCTCATGGGCATGGCGGCGATGGCGCAGGATGGCGGGCTGCTGATTTGGATTAACGGCGACAAACCGTATACGGCGCTTCAAGCGCTCGGCGATCAGTTCGAAAAAGATAACGGCGTCCCGGTGACCGTGCAGCATCCGACGGATTTGCCGGCCAAATTCGGTCCGGCGGCGCAATCGGGAAAGGGCCCCGACATAGTCATCTGGGCGCACGACCGGCTGGGCGGCTGGGCGCAAAGCGGGCTGCTGAGCCCGGTGAACGTCCCCGAGGATTTCAAAGCCAAATTCCATCCCAAAGGCTGGGAAGCCGCCAACTATAACGGCCAGCTCTGGGGTTATCCGATCACGATGGAAGTTGTGACCCTGATCTACAACAAGGCGCTGATCCAAAATCCGCCCAAGCTGCTCAGCGAGACCTTCGAGCTCAGCAAGCAGTATAACGACAAAGGCCAATACACGATGCTGTGGGCGTATGACACGCCGTATTTCACCTGGCCGTTCCTCGCGGGCGGCGGGGCCTACGTGTTCGGCAAGGACGCCGCCGGCAATTACAACCTGTCCGATGTCGGCGTGAATGCGCCCGGCGCCGTGAAGGCCTTGGAAACGATTGCCGAGATGATCCAAAAAGGCGTCATGCCCAAGGGCGTCAGCTACGACGTGATGGCCGCGCAGATGCAGCAGGGCAAATGCGCCATGTGCGTGAACGGACCCTGGATGTGGAACGACCTGAAAAAAGCCGGCATCGATTTCGGCATCGGCGTGATACCGGGCGTCGACGGCCCCTCCAAGCCGTTTGTCGGCATCCTGACGGCCATGTTGAACGCCAGCAGTCCCAGCAAGGATCTCGCCGAGCTGTTCATCAAGGAATACATCCTCACGCCGAACGGGTTGAAGGCCATGAACGACGACACTTACGGCGGCCCGCCGGCTCTGACCGAAGCCTATAATCAACAAAAGGCAGCGGACCCCAGAATGGAATCGAGCATGCAAAACATCGATGTGGGCGTGCTGATGCCCAACATCCCCCAGATGGGTTCGTTCTGGAGTTCGATCGAAGCCGCCATCAAGACCGTGACCTCGGGACAAGCAAAGCCCCGGGAGGCCCTGGATAACGCGGCCAAGATCATCAAAGCGCAGAAATAGACGGATCCCTATGATTTGCAGGGGCGCCGCTTTATGGCGCCCCTGCAAACACCCCATCAAGACGTCGGAGGCTAGGATAAAGTGAATATACGCAAGCTGGTTCCCAATCTGATTTATACCCTGGTCGTCGCCGCTCTCTTATACGTGGACATCCGGATATTTTTAAGCGGCCATGACGTGTTGGGGTTCTCGTTGCTCCTGCTGGTAGCTCTCGGCGCTTTTGTTTATGCCTGGAAAGGGGCGTATGCCTATCGGTATTTGTTCCCCAGCTTGATGGCCTTTGGCGTGTTCGTCCTGCTGCCGTTGATCTATACCGTATACATTGCCTTCACCAATTACAGCGCCGTCAATTTGCTCACGTTCCATGAAGCGCAGAAATACTTTCAGCGCGAAACGCAGGTGACTGTCGGTCAGAGCTATCAATTCAAACTCTATCCCCTTGCGGAAAAAACCGAATCGGACCCGTCTTTTCGCCTGATGCTGCAAGGCGCTCCCGCCGGTACGAACCTGACGGCGCAAACTTTTCTTACGGGCTCGTTTGTCCTGCCGCCGGTCAACGAATTGCAGTTGGAAGTCAGGGCCGCCGCGGTAGCCGATACCAACGCACTGCCAAAAGAAACTCCGCTCGCCATGCGCGACATCATCAAGCTTCGCGAGCCCCTGAAAAAGTTGAGAGTCATCCTGCCCGACGAATCCCAAGTCGCCATGATCGGCATGACCTCCTTTGCCCCCAGCGTTCCGGTTTGGGTGCTGGACGAGGCGGACAACACCTTCTCGAACCGCCTCAGCGGCGAAATCATCCGGCCCGACTTTAAGACCGGCTTTTATCTGACCCGCCAGGGGCAGCGCATCGGTCCGGGCTTCCGGGTGACGATCGGATTCAAAAACTTTCTCAAAATCATTGAGGACGAATCGATCCGCGGTCCTTTCGCGACCATCTTTGTCTGGACCGTGATGTTCGCGCTCTTGTCGGTTCTGCTGACCTTTGCCTTGGGGTTCCTGTTGGCCGTTTTACTGGAATGGAAAGCTCTAAGAGGCCGCCGGCTGCTTCGCTCGCTGCTCATTTTGCCTTATGCCGTGCCGGCCTTCATCTCGATCTTGATTTTCAAAGGTTTGTTCAACCCGCAATTCGGCGAAATCAATACCATCCTTTTTTCGTTGTTCGGCATCCGGCCCGAATGGACTACCGACCCTTTTTTGGCGCGGAGCATGATTCTGATCGTAAATCTCTGGCTGGGCTATCCGTACATGATGATCCTGTGCACCGGCATTCTTCAGTCTGTGCCGTCCGACATTTACGAAGCCTCCGCCATCGACGGCGGCGGACCGGTGAGCGACTTGTTCAAGATGACCCTGCCGTTGATTTTGCCGCCGCTCAAGCCGCTGTTGATCGCGAGCTTTGCTTTTAACTTCAACAACTTCCTGCTGATCTTCCTCTTGACCAACGGCGCGCCGCAAATTGTCGGGGCGCAAAGCGTGGTGGGCTATACCGACATCCTCGTGACCTATACCTTCAACCTGGCTTTCCGGGATTCCGGATCGAACTTCGGCTTTGCCAGCGCCATTGCCTCCATCATTTTCATCATCGTGAGCATTCTTTCGTACATCAACTTGAAGGCGGCCACTCGAAAAGACGAACAGCGGGCATAATTTCTGGAGCACGACCATGATAAGAGGAAAATATCAAAAGCTGAATCTGGCGCTGGTGTATCTGCTGCTCGGCGCGTTCATCGCGCTGACCCTGTTTCCCTTCCTGATGATTATTTCCATTTCGTTTCGCGAGGGGAATCTGGCGTTGGGCAAGATTCTTCCCGACAAGATCAGTCTCGAGCACTGGCGGTTTGTCTTGGGCCTGCCTTACGAAAACGCCCACGGGCAAATCGTGCAGGAGCCGTCCGTCGTTCTGATGTGGTTTTGGAATTCGATCAAGATCGCCGCCTTCTCGTCGTTCCTGATCCTGTTGCTGTCCGGCAGCGGGGCCTACGCCTTTGCGCGGCTGCGCTTCAAGTTCCGGTCCAACATGCTGACCAGTCTGATGATTCTCCAGATGTTTCCCCAGGTGCTTTCGCTGGTCGCCATTTACGCGATCCTGAACTTCATCGGAAATTACATTCCCGCCATGGGCCTGAACACGCATCCGGGCTTGATCCTGGTCTATCTCGGCGGCGTATCCATCTACATCTGGATGATCAAGGGCTACTTCGATACGATTCCCGCCAGCATCGAAGAGTCCGCCATGATCGACGGCGCCAGCACCTTTCAAACCTTTATCGGCATTTTGCTGCCCATGAGCCTGCCGATTTTTGCCGTGGTGTTCATTCTCTCGTTCATTTCGTTTATCGGCGAATATCCCGTGGCTTCCGTCTGTCTGGTGCAAACCAAGCAATGGACGCTTGCCGTCGGCGCGAATTCGTTCCTCTACGATCAGAATTACCTGTGGGGCCGTTTTGCCGCCACCGCCGTATTGAGCGGCATTCCCATCACCGTCGTCTTCATGCTCTGCCAGCGCTTCCTCGTCTCCGGCCTGACCTCGGGCGGCGTGAAGGGATGAGAACAACAAGGAAAACATCATGAAAACCGTACGTCTTGACCAGATTGAAAAAAGTCTCGTAACCATCGACGGCGCCAGCAAAGCGTGGCGGCAATTGGCGCTGGGCCGCGCCGATGGCGCGCCGACCGTCTCGTTCCGCGTCTTCACCTTGGAGCCTGGCGGCCACACGCCTTATCACACGCATGCGGCGGAGCACATGAATTACATCATCGAAGGCGCCGGCTGCCTGGTGGACGAAAAAGGGACGGAGCATCCGGTTCAGGCCGGCGACTTCGCCTTTGTCGCGCCGAACGAAAAACACCAGTACCGCAACAAAGGCCCGGCGCTCTTTAAAATGATCTGCGCCGTGCCGAAGGAATACGAGTAGGCATTGCTAAAAAAAGACAAGAGAGACTCATTCTTTGGAGTCAGGCCCCTTGCTTGTTGATGGTCAAGGTAATCGCCCGAAACGAGTTCGCCCAGGAATATTCCTTATTGAGATCACAGGCTCGGGTGAGATCGCACTCGGCCTTCTGCACGAGAAAAGCCGTGTGGGGGTTGCATGCCTCGGAACTGGAGGCGATCCAATATGCCAGGCAGTAGGTTGCGCCGCGATGCGCGTAGGTCCAGGCGGTGTTTTGTCCGCCCTTGAGCGCCCGGTCGAACAAGGCCAGCGCTTTCTCGATCAGATTCCAGAGGACCCCGGGCGGCAGGATTGACGCATTGTGCCAGACATACAGACGGTGCGCTTCTGCTTCCTGCGCGTCGGCCCAGGCGTAGGCGCCTCCCTTGAGCCGCCGCGCCATCTCGAAATCCGAACAGGCGCCCGTGAGATCGCGGATCGCTCCGCGCGCCGCGCCGCGATGCGCATAGGCCCAGGGATTGTCGATCTTTTTCTCGATGGCTGCCGAAAAACAACGGATGGCGTTCTGGTAATGGCCGGTTTCGCTGAATTGCTCGCCCAGTCGGGCGCACGTATCCGCATCGAGCGTTTGCAGGCATTCGTTCGTTGTCTGGGGATCGGGCATTTCATAACCGATTGCATCGATTTCAGCCCTCGGAATTGCGCGCTGCGCCCGTTGTTCCATACCATTCATATTCAGCCTCCTTCTCCTCCGTTTCCAGACCTAGTCGTCCGACCCGGACGTTTCGTTGTGGAAATTTTTACATCGGACGCGGCTCCGTAGCCGCCGGCGTAAGCCGGTGGTCTTCTCAGCGTACGTACAAGCGCCTGTGGTCGTGTTGGAGAAAAGAAGGCGCTCAGCGGAGTGAGCGCCCTACCCACGACGAAGAGCCCCTCTCCGCTGTTGCGGCCGTGTCCGGATGCACCCCAACGAATGAAGCGGCGTTTTAAATCTTTTCATTTGGATCGGGATGCGGGTATGGTTACACAGAATTTTGAGACTAATTACCATGATGTGCGTCCGATTCAAACGCATGCTGTTTCTGGCGGGGGCTCTTGTTGCCCTCGCGAGTCTGCCCTTACAAGCCCAGGACGACAGCCCCGACACGATTTACCGGAACGGGATCGGCCGTTTCTCCGAGGGCAACTACGCCGAATCGGCCCGCTTGTTCCAGGAACTGCTCTCCAAGTTTGGCCAGGAACCGGCCCTGCAAACGGAGATGGAGGGCGTCTATTACGCGCTGGGCTGTTCGCTCTACAATCTCGGCAAATATCCGGAAGCCGTCGAAGTTTATCGATCCTATCTGACCCGCTTTCCAACGGCCCGCTATCGCGACGAGGCGATGTTCCGCATCGGGACCGCGCAACAGGCGCAGGAGGCTTACGATGCGGCGATCGAAGCGTATCGGCAACTGACCGACCAAATGCCCAATTCCCCCTACGCCGAGGACGCGGCCTTTCAGGTCGGCGCCTGCTGCCTGCTGAAAACCGACTACGATAAAGCGGCGGCGGCCTTTGGAGCGTTTTGTACGGCTTATCCGGCGTCGGAACTGACGGGACAGGCCCTGCTCTTCATGTCGCGGGCCTACTACGAAGGCGGCAAGCTGGACAAGGCCGTGGATGCCCTGGCGGTGTTGGAAGGCCGCGGCCGCCGGTTGAGCAACATCGTCTACGCCAATTTCCTGGCCTTCGAAATCGGCGACGCGGCGTACGACGACACGAATTACGAGCTCGCGCTTCGCGCCTATCGGCGGGTGCAGACCCGCGAATCGCTGCTGCGGCTTCAGCGCCGGCTGGTGGGCGAGCTGCAAACGGCTCTCGAAACTTTTCTTACGGGAAGAATCGATTCCCAAGCCGTTGCCGAGCGCTTTCGAAAGGAGCGCCGGCTGGCCGGCGACCTGGATCAGGCCCAATCGCTGCTGCAAAAACTGGAGACGATTCCGGATTACGACGCCGGACTTTTTCACCGCATCGGCCGCTGCTTCTTCAACACCGACCGCTATTGGGAGGCCTGCGTGGCCTTTACCCGGGTGGTCAAGGAAGCCCGGGACGAAGCCCTGCGGGAGGCCGCTCATTTCGATTTGATCATGGTGCTTTCACGGATGCGGCGTTTCGAGGATTTGATCGGGGAATCGGATCGGTATCTGGCTCGGTATGAACAAGGCAATCTATAATAAAATAGCGGAGTCCTCCCAGGTAGGGCGAAGCCTTCGGCTGAGCCGGGCTGCCGGCTTACGCCGGCGTCTGCGGATTGCGGCGCTTATCATGATGGGCGTCTTGGGCGTCAGCGCTTCTGCCAAAGATTGGGAAAAGCTGGAGAAGTGCCGGCTGATTATGTCCGAATACCGGGATGGCGACAGTTTTCACGTGAAGCACGGGATGGACGAATTCATCTTCCGCCTTTACTACGTCGACGCGCCGGAAACGGATTCGGAGTTGAAGGATCGAATCGACGAGCAAGCCCAATACTTTGACGTCTCGCCCATCCGCATCCATAAGCTGGGCAAAACGGCCGAGCAATTGGCCGCCAAAAAGATGCAGTCGGATTTTACCGTGTATACGAAGTGGGAAGATGCGGGCGGACAGAGCCGATTGCCGCGATATTTCGGCGTGGTGCTCATCGGCAAGGAAGATCTGGCCGAAACCCTGGTTTCCTCCGGGCTGGCCCGCGTGTACGGCGCCTCGTCCGACATGCCCGACGGTCGGAACGTGAATACGATGTTCGACCAGCTTCGCAAGCTGGAGGCGCGCGCAAAACAGAAAAGGCTGGGGGCATGGGAAAAGCGCAAAGGGGATGCCAAAGACACGGCGGCGGCGCCCGCTTCGGAAGAGGAACCGGTTACGGACGCCGCGGAAACAACGGGGCTTGTCGTTGAAGAGGAAGCCGATTATGCGGTCATCGTTTTGAAGTGGCCCAATGTGCCTACGGTAGCGTTTCTGCGCGCCGAGGCCTTCGTGAATCTCGAACGCTTCGAGGAGGCCGAAGCGGAGCTGCAACTTTTGCTGAAGAAGTACCCGGAGCATGACCAGAAGCCGCGCATTGAATTTTACATCGCCTTGTCCATCGCCATGCAGGAGCGCTTCCCGGAGGCCGTCGAACGGTTCCAGACCTGGCTGGCGGACCATCCCCACGATATCCTGAAATCCGAGACCGAGTACTGGATGCCGATCGCGATGTTCTACGACAGCCGTTACGAGGAAGCCCTCCCGCGGCTGGAAAAATACGCCGTCGATTATCCGATGGCGGCGTATGCGCCCGAAGCGAAATATCGCGCCGCGCTCTGCCGTTACGCGGTGGAGGATTACAAGGCCTGCGCCCTGGACCTGGGCGCCTGGCTGGAGAAATATCCCGAGCATTTCTTCCGGTGGGAGGCGCTGGTCACGCGAGGCGATTCCCTGGCGGCGATGGGAGAATTGGAGCTGGCCAAAACCAATTATCTGCGGGTGACGAAAGATGCCGGGGCTTTTCATTACCTGGCCCTGACTCAGCTCGCCAAGGTGTATAAAGCGCTGGGCACGGAACAGGATTTCCGGGATATGGCGGCGGTCTTTGCCCGCTTTATCCAGGAGAATCCCGAATCCGATCATGTCGTGGATGCCGCGTATCAGGCCGGCTGGGCCTTGCGCCAGGCGAACCGGACGGAAGAAGCCCGCCGGCTTTACTGGAATGTGGTCGAGCGATTCGGCAACAACAACCGCTGGGAGGGTTTTCAGCCGATCCTGGAAGACTTGGGCAAGCTCTATGGAGACCAACCGGACTTGTATCTTCAGGACCTGCGCGCCAAATACGCCGCCGCCCTTCAGGAACGCCGGTTGACGCTGGCCTCCAGGCTCGCCTTGGCGGAAATCGAAGCCGCTCCGGCCGCCACCCAAAAAGCGGCGGCGCTCGAATTTGCCAAGCGGTATAAAGGCGACTACCTCGGAGCGGAAGCGCTGGCGTTTTTGGGCGACTTGTTTGTCCGCGACGCCGACGCCGACCGGGGGCTTCCCTACTTGCAGACCCTGCTCCAGCAATTTCCGCAGTCCAGTTTTGCCCCGCTGGCCCACACGAGACTGGCCGAGCAAGCGGCGGCAAAAAGGAATTATACGAACGCCCTGGCGTACGCGGATGTGGCCATTGAGAACATGGGCGATCCGCAGTTGATGATGGAAGCGGTGTTCGTCCGCGCAAAGAGCCTGGAAGGTCTCCAACGTTATGCCGAGGCCGTCGAGGCGTATCAACAGGTCATTGCCAACCGGATCTCTCCGCGAGCGCTCAAGCCCGAGGCCATGCTGGGCGTCGCGGCTTCGCTGGAAGCCCAGGGCAAGGTCAAGGAGGCCATTCCGTATTATCAGCGGATTTACGTGATGTATCAGGCCTATGCGCCGGCGGTCGCGAAGGCCTACCTGAAGAGCGGCGAAGCTTTCGAAAAACTGAACGACCGCCCGTCGGCAGTGAATACCTACAAGGAAATGCTGGAAACGAAATCGCTGTCGGGCTTGCCGGAAATGGCCATGGCCCGCGAACGATTGGCGCGGCTGGGATCATGAGCATGCGACGAAACATCCGAATAGGCGGGTTGCTGGTTCTGTTGGCGGTCGGATTGAGCCCGGCCCTCGCGCAGACTCCACCTCCCGCCCGGGAAAGAGGTGTGGGCCCCTTCACGCTTCAAACCAAGGACAATACCTTCGTCGTGAGGCTCCTGCGCCGCGACAAGGACTCCATTTGGATCTTGAAGCAGGCGCAAGCCGGCGGCGCTTTTGAAGCCGGCATCCAAGTCGGCGAAATCGTGCGGCTGGAAATGCCTGCGCCCCGCCATTTCGAGTTGGCCCGCCAGGCTGCCGCCCCCGAGCAAATCGCCCAGGCCCAAGCCGGGGTGAAGGCGTTGCTGGATCTGATCAAGCCCTATCGCGATGTTCCCGGCGCGATTGCCGATGACGCCATCCTGTTGTTGGGCCTTCTCGCGGAGAAACAGCAAAAACCGGTGGAAGCGATCGCCTGGTATGAAGACATCCTGAAACAACCTTACGCCTCCGCCCAAAAAGAACCGGCCCGGATGCGGGCGGGCTTGTGCTACGCGAAAACCGCCCAGTACGAAAAAGCGGTCGCCTATTTAACCGCCGCCAAAATTTCCGACGACGACGTGGAGCTGCTCTCTGAAGTCATGTTCGCGCAAGGTCAGGCCTTTGCCAAACTGGGCAAGCCCAAGGAAGCCGTCATGGCCTATCTTTACCTGGTCGTTTTCCATCCCTTTGTCCAGAACAACGAGGCCCGTTGCCTGGATGCCGCGCTGCCCTGCTATGCCGAACTTAAGGATTGGGATGCGCTCTTCAAGACCATTCAAACGATCCAGGCAAGCTACCCCAACACCCCGCAAGCCGAAAATGCCGCCGATTTTGCCGAGACCTATGCCGAGAAAATGAAACAGGAAGAAGCTTTTCAAGAGCCGACTAAAAACGAGGTGCCCGATGAGAAAGAATAAATGCCTGGCCGGGCTGTTGCTTGGCCTGACCCTGGTTTGCTCCGCCATGACGGTCATGGCGCAGACGCCCGATGCCGCCGCCCCAGACGCCCAGGCCGCGCCGGCTAAAAATATGACCTTGTGGGATCTGATCGTGGTCGGCGGCTGGGCCATGTGGCCGCTGGGCGCCTGCTCGTTCGGGTTGATCATGATGGTCGTGATCAACTACCGGCAACTCGGCAAAAACAAGATGATGCCGCCGGAGGTCATTGCCCAATTGAAAACCGCGGCGAAGGCCCAGGACCTGCAAAAATTGTGGACTCTGGCTAACGGAACAAAGAGCCTTTTCACCAATGCCTTGGCGACCGGTTTGCGCCGCATCGATCCCGACGATCCGGCGGCCTCCAAACCCAAAATGGAAGACGCCATCGCGGAAGCCGTCGGACGCGAGGAATCGCAGGCCAGCTATTGGATCAACTTCCTCTCGCTGATCACCGCCATCTCCCCGATGGTGGGTTTGCTCGGAACCGTCAGCGGCATGATCGGCGCCTTTCAGAAAATCGCCGGCGGCGGCATGGGCAAACCCGAACTGCTGGCCGGAAACATCGGCGAAGCGCTGATCACCACGGCCGCCGGCTTGATAGTCGCCATCCCATCCATGTTCTTCTATTTCCTGTTTCGCAATCGTCTGAATCACATCCTGCAGATGGCGGAAGACAGCTTCTCCACCATTCTGGAGGATTTGACGGGGACAGGCCTGACGATCGAAGACGAAGGCGCCCCGGTTGTAGAAGATGCCGCGCCAGCGGGTAAAACAAACTAGCCCATGAAACTGAAACGCAGAGAAAGTCCGGAATTGGGCATCGACATGACGCCGATGATCGACTGCGTCTTTCTTTTGCTGATCTTCTTCATGTGCGCCGCCACCATGTCCAAGGTGGATTTCACCCCCGAAGTCCGGCTGCCCGTCGCCCCGAAAGCCGCCGTTCCCGAAGACCTGCGCGGGCGCGGCACGATCAATATCCTGCCCCTGGGCACGGTCATTCAAACCGGCGAGGCCGTCAGCGAGCAAAAGCCTTTCATGGTCTACGGCCAATTGATGGACGAAACCGAGCTGCAAAAATCGATCGCCGACCGCAAAAACAAGGACCCTGAATTCCGGGTGTATATGCGCATCGACCGCCTGGCCGATTTTGCGCTCGTGAAGCGCGCCATCAAAGCCTGCGCCGCCGCCGGCGTGTTCGACATCATCTTTGGAACGTTCCAGAGCAGGAGTAACGAGTAAAGCGGCATGAAGCTGAAACGAAAAAAGTTGGACGAGAAAATCGAGATCCAGATGACGCCGATGATCGACTGCGTCTTTCTGCTGCTCATTTTCTTTATGGTCTCCTCCACCTTCAATCGGCAGGAGGCGGACATCAGCTTTGCGTTGCCGGGCGTGGCGGAACAATCGGATGCGGTGGAAATTCCGGACGAGCAGATTGTCGAGATTCTGGAGGACGGCAGCGTGATGTTGAACGACCTGAAATACGATTCGCCCGACCATCCCGAATTGCCGGAACTGCTGAAGACGCTGATCCGTTTCAAGGCGACTGCCGATGCGAATAAAGTGCCCGCCATGATCACCATCGCCCCGGCCGACAAAGTCAAACAGCAACGGGTGGTGGACGTGCTCAATGCCTGCTCCGCCGCAAAAATACAGAACGTGACCTTTGCCGTGGAGGAAGAGGATTGAAGAACGCATGGAACATCCTGGGCGCGCTTTGGTCGCGGCAGCGGAATCGCAAAGTGCCGTGGGAGGCCGTGGCCGCCAGCGCGCTGGCGCACGTGATCATCCTGCTGTCCGCCGCCTTCCTCACCGTGCTCGTAGTCCAGGGCCGGCAAAAGATGATGTTTGAAGGCAAGAAGAGCCCGGGCATTCCCGCGCGGAAACTCGAACACAGCATCCGCGTCAAACAGATGCAGAAGCAGGTCCGCAAGCCGCAGATTCTCCAACGGCTGACGGCCGCCACCCCGTCGAAGGTCGCGCTGCCCGAAATGCCGAAGTTGGAAGCTCCCGACCTCAAGAACTTGCGCGACGCGCCCATGCTGAGCGCCAAAGCGGGCACGACGCTCGGCAGCGTCGGCACGTCCGGCGGCGGCGCCGGCCGGGGCCTGACCGGCGGCTCCGGCTATTCCGATGCCAAGTTCTTCGGCGAAAACGTCCGCACGCGCGCCATCTGCATCCTGATGGACATCAGCCCCAGCATGGTGGCCAAGGGCGTCGTGGAGGATGTGCGCAAAGAAACCATGACCATGATGGAATCGCTCAGCCCCGTGACCAAATTCAACATCATCGTATTCGTCGACGGCGCTCTGCCATTTACGCCGCAGATGGTTTTTGCCACACAGGACAACAAGCAGAAGGCCATGGATTGGCTCAAGCAGACTTTCGACGGCCGCCGGCAGGGGAACTTGCGCGGCTATTCCGGCAGCACGCCCTCCGAAGCCATTAAAATGGCCGTCGAACAAGGCTGCGACACCCTGTTCATCCTTAGCGACGATCCGCCCTACCTCAAACAGGGCGACTCCGCCACCGGCGTGGAAATCGTCGATCACCAGGATCAAATCATGGACTTCATCAAGGACATCGAGAAAAAATTCAGCCGCACCGTCAAGGTCAACTCCATCATTTACAAGCCCCACGAAAACGCCCGCGGGGAGCAGGGAAAAGCCTTCTACAAAAAGATATCCCAGACCACCGGAGGACGGTTCAAGGTCATCAAGTAGCGCCGCTTCCATTTTCGTTGGAAACATTCTTTATTTTGGAGGGTCGCGCTCCGTCGCGACCGAAAGAAGAAGGTTCCGACAGAGCGGAACCCTCCAGAATATTTTAGATCTTTTCGGATGGGGCAACGAAAATAGAGCCATTCCATCCGCAAATACAATTTGGCGCCGGGATAGGACGGGACTTCGACCACCTCGCCGATATACCCCTGGCCCGCTCTGGTCGGTTTCACAAAGAGCCGATTGTCGCAGGCTAGCGCGACGATTTTGCTGTCGCAATAAACGGCAAGTTCCCCAAACATCCATAAATTTCATGTATTTCTGCTGGCCTTTCGTCGGCTGATGTGCAAGGTTTTCATCGCTCTGGCGTCAGCGAATGTCAGGAGTTGCTCTTTTAAAAAATATATTTATGCGTTTTTTACGCAGTAATCGTTCTGTCTCAAACCCGCAACGTTTGTCTTTTCAAGAACGGGACTGTGAAGCGCGCCCATTGGGCGCGGCTTCAAGTTCCTTGTGTCTTGAATGCCGCGTTGCGGCGGTGAGACAGGCGCTTGGGCTTGGATGTCCGCGCTCATCGTTTTTGTGGAATCCAACCCTGGGGACAGTCGATAAATCAAACAAAGGGGTGAAGGATGAAGCAATCAAGAAGGTTGAAGGTGGGGTTGTTGTTTGCCGCAACGTTGAGTTCTTTGGCTGTATTGGTCGCCTTTTCAAAACAGCCCGAAAAGCCTGCTCCGGTCGATCCTGTACGATATCAAGAGCTGATGGAGGCCGAGGTCTCCGACATCCATGACTTGCAGCAGCTTCTCTTGGAAGAGTTCGATTTTTACCGGGTCATCACCCCGTCCTTTGACGATTTTATCCTCAGGCAACCGAGCAGTCCTTTTCTGTTGCCGTTTGCATCGTGGAGCGTCCTGCCGGCAGAGTTCGCCCGTCTCCCCTACGAGTACGAGAATTCGATCAAAGTCTATCCCATTACGATTCGGGTCGATGGGGCTGCCCGGGAAGCTGTTTTCCAATCCACTCTAACCGGCAAGCGGCTCTACGCCTTGCCGCTGGGGTACGACCCGGACGCTCGATTTCGCAATGCCTCTGTCGCGCCTTGTTCCAATGTGCAAATTTTGGCCAAACTCATTCCGTCCGATTCCGTCGAAGCTTGGCTTTATGTATCCGACCGGCTCTGCGCCCAAGCCGTAAGTCTCCAAAGCCTGGACGGGGGCATGCAACTGATGCGCTCCGAGGAGGCGTCGAGCAATATCGTCTTCGAAGCCTTTTCCCGCCAGACCAACGGGCTCAAAATGACGATCGGCTACCCCGATACGTTCACCAATCGCCTGGACATATTTACTTGCAACAATTTGATGGAGGAAATCTGGTCGATTGCCGTCCGTGAACTCTCCACCGCCGGCACCAACGAAATCGCCTGGGTCGATACCAACAGCGAGGCCGGCCTGCCGGTGCGATCCTATTGCGCGGCCAACGCCGACCTCGATACCGATCAAGATTCCTATCCGGATATGCGGGAATCCAGAGTTTTTTTGACCAACCCTAACGATCCCAATTCCCGTCCGGTGCGGATATCCGGCTCGATCGGCTATGCCGGAATCGAGACCGGCACGATCTTCGTGCTGACCTTGACCGAAGCCGATAGCTGGTCCCTCGCCAAGTCCATCTCGCTGGCTTCTCCGGGCGCCTACACTAACTCCGAAGTAGGCAACAACGAGGAATATTTTTTCAAAACCTTCAGGGATGTGAATCATAATTTTATCAGGGAAGTGTGGGAACCCTGGGGGCGGTACAGCACCAATTCGCTCTCCGTAACCTCCGACGTATCGGGCATCGACATGACGCTCCAGGACCAGCCATCCTTGTGGGGCACGATCAGCTATGCGGGAAGCGCCACGGGCAACGTCCACGTGCTGGCCGTGACGGCTTCGAACAGTTGGCAGAGCCCTTATGAAAGCGTGACTTCTTGGGAACAGGGAGAGGCCACTCAGACCGGTGGAACCACGTTCTTGAGCTTCCCGATGAACTTCTCGCTTACGGAGCTTCCGGCCACGAACCTCTGGATTCGCGCGTTTATCGACGAAAATTACGACGGCGTATTCAATTCGGGCGTAGAGGCGGCGGGCCAGTATGCGGCCCAAGCGATTTCAGTCAGCAACCGCGTGACGGGGCTTAACTTCACCCTGGCCCAAGACTCCGATTCTGACGGTATGCCCGATTGGTGGGAGTGGGAACGCGGCTTCGATCCTACCAACGTGGCGGATGGCTCTTTAGACCTCGATAACGACGAGGCGGCCAACTGGAAGGAGTATCTGTTTAATATAGATTCCAACAACCCGGATAGCGACGGCGACGGGATGCCCGACGGTTGGGAAATCCGCTACGGGCTTGCGCCTGCGGTCGATGACGCCTTTGCCGATCCGGATAACGACGGCCTTTTCAATAGGGATGAATATCTTCGCGGTACGGACCCCAAGAATCCCGATAGCGATGGGGATTTTATTGCGGACGGCGCGAACGATCCTGATGGCGTAGGGCCTATGACGAGAGGGGAGGACTCCAATCCACTGGTTAAAGCCCCTGGCCGCTTGGTCAATTCGTCCGTTATTTTCCATGGATGGTCCAATGAACGCAATTGCCATATGGGTTCCGACCCTTATGGGCGGCCCATTGTTTCCTGGATTGCCCAAGACAAGACCGGGCGTACGCAGGTGTATGTGATGAAATGCTTCCAAGGAGCGGTTGGAGAAGCCGGCGAATGGGAGGAAATGAATACTTATTGGGAAGGCTTTGGTGATTCTGCCGCCGATGGAGGGTTGAGTCAGAGCACTAATGCCAGCGTCTGCGAGCATTGGATGGATGTCGATACCAATGGTTGGCCGGTTGTTTTTTGGACTCAAACTAATACGGCAAATGGAAGCCGCGCCTATCTTAAGAAGTGGAATGGGACTAACTGGACAACCCTTGGGGCTTCAGATACAGGCTCAGGATTCTATGTGTCACCGACCAACTGGTGGCCTTCAATTTGGGGTATTTCCGTAGCCATGCAACCTAACGGCAATCCTTGCGTTGCGTTTCTTGAGAAATGGTTCGAGGGTCCTTCCAAGAACTGCATTTATGTCAAGAAATGGGATGGAACTAATTGGGTGGGGATCGGAACGTCAACCAATTATGGCGGAGTGTTTGGCATCGATATGGGGCATCACATGCCTGAAATTAAGTGCAGAAATAATGGAGTATTCGATGTGCTTTATTGGGATTGGAATCATGATCCTGAGATTTACGTCAAACGGTGGAATGGATCGAGTTGGGGACTCTTGGGCAGTGACGGCATCGATCCTTCCGGTGATGGAACGACAGCACATTTCGATTTGGTGCTCGATCAAAATGGGACTCCCTATGTTAGCGGATCGGGTTATGCGGGAGATTTCATGCTTTGGGTGCGTCGGTATACCAATTCGGTATGGCAAGGGTTTGGCGGTTCTGATGTAGGATGTGGCGTACTCCGGAGCAATCAGTATTATGCCTCTCCGGGTTGCCACTCGCTATGGATGAATGCGACGGGTTCGATTTATATTGCTTGGGAGCAGTGGGAACCGGACGAGAAGCCCTTGCTCGTAAAACAATGGACCGGAAGCAACTGGGTGAGCATTGGATCCTCGCTCACAGGACTTGGCCTTAATCCCGACAACAACAATGTGTTGTCGCTGGATGTTCAAGATTGCCAAGGGATTCCCTCCATCGTGACCGTCGAAGAGACGGTCCAGGGCGCCAGGTTTATTCGTGTTAGACAATTTCAAGCGGATAGCGACGGGGATGGCTTGAGCGACAGCTATGAAACCCTCTATGGTTTAAATACAGGCTCTTCCGATTCGGATTCCGACGGGCTGAGCGATTGGTTGGAACTACTGCTCTACCGTACCGATCCGCTCGATGAAGACTCGGACAACGATGGGTTATTGGATGGCGAAGAAGTTTTCGGCGCCGTCATCGGCTTTCCCACCGATCCGCTTGTAGCCGACTCGGATGCCGACGGCTTGCAGGATGGATGCGACTGGTTTGCCAACTCGCCTTTAGGCGATACCGACGGCGACGGCGTTCCCGACGAACTCGACCCGGACGACGACAACGACGGCTGGTCGGACGATTATGAAATCAATACGACTCTGACTAATCCCTTGAGTCCGGACTCCGACTGCGACGGCATCCCCGACAATCTCGAAGGCGTATCGGACGCCACGCCACCGATTATCACCATCATCGAGCCGGAGGAAGGGGTGACGCTGTGAGAAGAATTGCCGATTTCCGATTTCCGAATGCCGAATGGAAGAATGGGGAGATGATGAAGAAGACGAGTTTGTTTTTTGCGGTGGTGATGCTGGCGGCGGTGGCGTCTTGGGCGAGTCCTTGCGAGGAGTGCCAACGGGTTTCGTTGAAGCCCTTGGACCTTTCACGGACCCCGACGCATGAGGAGCTTGTTGAGGCTGGGCAGTTGGGCGGCAATCTTTCGCCGACCGCCCCCGAAATCCGTTCCACCTCGTCTGACCGGAAAGCCTTCGGCGAGGCAATGGATGCTTGGAACCGGCACGACTACAAGAAGGCCCTGCCGCTTTTGAAGAAGCATATCCGACAATTCCCCGAAAGCCCTTGGAAGGACGAGTCCGAACTGCACTTAGGTTGCGAAGCCCGCTTCAATGGGCGCTACACGGAGGCGGAAGAATACTTTAAAGGCATCATCGCCGAGAATGAACAGGCGGGCCGGAATCTTTCGGACGATAACGAGTACTCCGAAGTCGCGAGGAAGGCTCGTCTTCGTATGGCCATGCTGGAGTTCTTGCGCGGAAATTACGACGAGTCGGAGAAACTTTGGGGCGAAATCATCCAGACCGATCCCGACCGCCGCCGCGTGGATTATGCCCGGAATTGGCTTCGGCGCACCGGCCTATTTCGCGCCAACGCCGCCGAAACCCGTCGTTGCGCCGTCGAATCCTTGTCCCGCTTCGCCCAGGTCTCCGGCAAGCCGGAGTTAAGCGAGTCGTTGCGCGGAGTGATGGCTCATCCCGAGTACGGATTTCGAGCGGACGAATTGGTTGCGTTGGCGGCTCAAGAGGGCATTGAGTTGAAAGGCGTCAAAGCAGAAAGCGCAAAAGCCGTCCCGACTCCGTTCATCGCCCATTACCGCTTCGGCCATTTCGTGACCGTGACGGCCAAGGATCGCAAAGGCAACCTCACCGTCTACGATCCGATTCTCAATCTCGAAACCAAAATGACGGCGAAAGACTTTGCCCGAGAGTGGTCCGGTTTTGCGCTGGTGCAAGCCGATAAGCTCGAAAAGCGTTCCTTCTTTTCTTCTTTTCTTCCATTCGGCAATCGGCAATCGGCAATCGACCATGCGAACGAGCTTCGCTCGTTTACCGGCGGTTGCTGCGGCATCGAGAACGTCAACACCGACGAAGGAAACGGCGAGCCGATGCTGGGCGGGCCTGATTGCGGCGGCTCCGGAATCTGTACATGGGCCTTCAATCCGGTCAGCATGAATATCCTGATGTGGGACACGCCTCTTTGGTATCAGCCCGCCATCGGCCCCTCGATCGAGTTTTCAATGTCCTATAACGTCATCGACGCGGACAATAACTTGCCGTCCTTTGGTCCGAAGTGGTTCTTTAACTATCACAGCTATGCCGTCGAAACGCCGGCCACGAGCAACGGCAGTGTAACCGTCTTTATGCCCGATGGAGGCAATGACGTTTATTCACCCATTCCGGCCACCAACACCTTCACTTCACCGGCGAGAGTTTTCAATAAACTAACCAAGATCGCCGCGAATCAGTACACGCTGGAGTTTCCGGACGGGACGCTTTGGCAGTACGGCGCGCCCCAAGGGGCAACCAATGTCCAGCAGGCGCTGCTTTCGCGCATCGTGGACACCCACTCCAATGCCGTGACGCTTCTCTATGACGGACAACCCAGCCCGAAGCTTGTGGCCGTGGCGGATGCGCTCTCCTACACCTCCCGGATCGATTACGCCGATGGCAAAATCGCACAGATTACCGATCCCTTCGGGCGCTCGATGAGCGTGGTCTATTCCAACGGCTACGTTTCCACGGTCACCGACATGGGCGGAGTGCAGTCGGTGTATTCGTTCTACGACTCGGGAACTTACCGCGACCGCGTCAAGAGCGTGCGCACGATGGATGGCGAAGTCGCTTTCTCCTATACCAACATCTGGAAGCGCGAGCGCATCACGGCCACTTACGAAGATGGAACGGCCGAGGTTCTTTACTATAACGGCGGCGAACAATACGTGCCGGGGATCGGCTGGGCGCCGTTCACCGATTATACCGACCGAAGCGGCAACAAGACTCGTTATTTAGTGAAACTCAATGCCTCCTTCCCATATCAAGGGGCCATTGACTACGCTCAGGCTCCCGACGAAAGCCGGGTTTATTACAAGTACAACAGCGCCTTGCAAGCGACCAACGTCGTCGACGAAATGGGTAAAAACTGGTCGTTTTCCTATAACCCGCAAGGCAGCCTGACCCGAACCGTAGCTCCAAACGGCTATCAGGCGGATTTTACCTATGCGAGCAACGGATTCGACCTGGCTGCGGTTTCCGAGGCAGGCCAGTTAATCCTATCCATTGGCTACACGGCCGAGCGGGACGTGGCCGCCATCACCAACGCGCTCAACCGGTCGACCGCGTTTTCGTACGATTCCTACGGACGGCTAACCAACATCACCGACGAGGCGAATATCTCCATCGCGTACGAATACGGCCCCAACTTCTGGCTCTCCCGCATCCGCCGGGCCGGGCAGACGCTCTCCACATATTCGTTCGATGCCCCAGGCCGCGTAACCAACTCGATCGGCCCCGATCAGATTAGCGCAGCGATGGAATACGACAGCCTCAATCGTCTGACGGGGTTGCGCCTTCCCGGCGAGCAGCCCTACCGGTGGCTCTACGAATCCAACAGCATGAATCTTGCAGAGACCTTCGACCGTACCGGACGGCGAACCCGATATTCTTTCGATGAGGTCAATCGGATCACTCGACTGACAGCCCACGATTGGAGCTTCACAGGTTTTGAATACACCGGCGGCGGAGCCTTAAAAACGCTGATCGACGCGGAAGGCAAGCGGACGCGATTCGCCTATGACAATCGAAACCGCCTCACGCACAAGACCTACCCAGAAGAGGACGGAACTCAGGCGGCTTACGCTTCCAACAGCCTCTTGGAGAGCTTCACCTCGTGCCGGGGAATCATCACGGCCTTTAAATACGATTCTGCCGGGCTGCTTACAAACTTAAGCTATTCCGCGACGAACACCGCCGGAGTCCGATACCGTTATGACCCTCGGAACCGGTTGGAATGGATGGCCGACGGCTGGGGGACGAACAGTTATTTCTACGATAATCTGAGCCAGGTTACCCAATGGTTGGAAATTGGGGTCTCCGGCACACAACGATTTACCTACGCCTATAATGCTCTGGGGCAGGCAACGAGCGTTCTCTGGCAGTGTACGACCCTCAGCGTTCAGACCGCATATTTCTACGATGAACTGGGGCGGGTGACCAGCATCGTCAGCGACGCCGGGACGTTCGGTTATTCCTACGCCAACGCCGGCGTGCAGCTGAGCCGCTTGGTCTATCCGAACACCGAGGCGGCGAGTTGGTCTTACGACGCCCTGGGCCGGATGACCAATCTGGCCTACTCGACCGGAGGAAGCTGGTCGTATGCGTATGACGCCCGGGATCAGGTTGTTAGGCGAATCGATCCGTCTACCAATGTTTATACTTACGCCTATGATGACCAAAGCCGCTTGACTGAGGCGAAAGGGCTCAAAGGAACCAACAAAGTCTTTGGCTATCCTTGGCGCTGGAAATTTGACCGGGTCGGCAATGTGATCGAACGCGCCGAGACCAACTCCCAACTCAATTTTACCTACAATGCCGACAATCAACTGATCCGATACGAGCGCCCCACCGAGACCACGGTGCGCGGCTACGTCAACGAACGCAGCTCCGTAGCGCTTCGCAGCAATACCGCCACCAACTGGGTCCCGGCGGTGTTCAAGTTTGTCAGCGCCACCCAGACCTATTTCGAAGGATCGGTGAGCATCACTAACTGGGGAACCAACAATTACGTCTGGGTGCGGGCGACGGACTCCAGCGGCAATATTTCCACCAGCCGCGTACGGGTCGCCAGCTACTGGACCAGCCAGGACCTGTCTTGGGATGCGGACGGCAACTATTCCGCCATGAAAATCGGGACGAATCAATACGTCCAAACCTGGGATGCGGAGAATCGGCTCGTATCCTATGCGCACGCCTGGTCCAACTTCTACTACGATTTTAATCTCCATGCCTGGGTCTCGGCCCATGGGTCCAAACCAACCGTGTTTCGTTACGACGGTTCGGGGCGATTGAGGGAGATTACCGAACACCGAACCAACGGAACCATTGAAACCAGGTCGAGGTTCGTCTGGAACGGCTGGATGCCGGTGGGCGAACTCGACGCCAGCAACAAGCTCGTCCGCACGTTTACCTGGGGCGTGGACCTCTCAGGGTCTATCGGCGGCGCTGGAGGAATCGGAGGGCTCCTTGCAATTCGCCAGGGAGGAACGAATTACTTCGTTCGGTCGGACGGAAAAGGCAATGTCGTCGAAGTCCGGCGGACCAACGGCGTAGTCGTGGGCGCCTACTCCTATTCGCCCTACGGAAAAATCTTGAGTCAGACCAACACCTATAATCAACCGTTCCGTTGGGCCTCGAAACTCTTTCATACAAGGTCAGGATTTTATTATTTCGGTCTGCGATGGTATTTACCGGGTTTTGCTCGTTTCGCAAGCCGCGAACCGCTCGGAGAGAGTGCAAGCATTAACCTCTATTCGTATTGCTATAACAGTCCGGTAACGTTGATTGATCCCCTTGGCGATCAGGGCTTCAATCCCGAAGCGGAAGCTTTGAAAAAGAACGCTGTCGGGCTTCAACGGCTCCAGTTGGAGATGTTGCCAAGCGTGAATGACACCATTGCCAACATTAATCGAGCATCTGCATCTTCATACGCTTCACGGTGTCCGCCTGCAGCGGCAAGGCAGTCAAACTTGCAATTACTGCAGAATATCGCTGCCAGAGCGCAAGCGCGTATTGGAGGACTTGGCGCTCGTTCGGGGACGTTTAAGCATACCTTCGCAAAACGGATGCTTGATAAGTTTCAGAAGCTTTTTGATGATAGAGGATTGCTTACTGAAAGGTCTTGGAAGGACGGGGACAAGGCAAAGTATGGTGCCAAAGGAAGTGTCAGAACAGATGTTTATGACCCTGCGTCAGGCACTGTATACGATTATAAATTTGTTCAGTCTCCACCCGGTTTAAGCGCTAATCAAGTGCAGCGGATTGTTGCTAACGGACCTGGCATAAATGCGGTTGTTGAGGTGAATCCATGAAGAAATTGGATGCTGCATTAATAAAGAAGATTGTCAATGATTGGCATGAACTTTTTCCCGAGTTTGGCGTGTATGAACCTATGTGGTTGCTTCGGCGTATAGGCCCTCTTGTGCAGGGTATATGTCTTGATAGAAGGTCAGACAATGCTGGTTATGTACCAACAACACATATCCACAATCTAGTTCGTTCGCGTGATTTCATATCGCTTACGCTTGATCAAACTTTACGTACTAAAAGAACGGGAGCCGAAGACGAAGTCCGCGCTCAGTTACACGAGGATCAGTATATTGAAGCTGCCAGTCGGTTGGCGCTTCAGTCTCTACTACCGCTGCATGATGTTTTTACTTATGAACAATTCATGGATGCTTGCTGGAAGCACACTCAGATGAAGTATGCAACACGATACCCATACCTGTTGTTTGAGGATATGTTGCTTGTTTCAAGTTATGTTGGATTAAACACTCCGCAACTTGAAGCCATGATGCATCAGTTCGAGCAGATAATGTCTTCATGGCCTGAGTTTATTCTTACGAAAATTGGCGGTATTAGGCCTTGGGTGGAACGAATGAATGGATTACTGGCCAATCCCTCCTCACTCCGAAAAACGGTTGAAGCAGAAACCATTAATTTAAAGATACAGAAACTGTCATTTTACAAACTACGCAGGACAAATGAATAATTTGAAGAAAGGGCGGGAAGCGAAATGTCATTAATACAACATGCCTTCATACAAAAGAGCCGTGTCCCGTCTCGAGAACAATGGCAGCAGGCTATAGACAAACTTGGACACGAGTTCGAACTTGATCCCGACCTGAAACCCAACGAGGACTCAGGCTTCCTTCCCTGCAAGCTCAAGGGGTATCCGAGCGGGTTCGAGATATACTACGAACCTGCAAATGAGTACCTGAAATTGTACCCAGATCTATCAACTAGGAACGGCAATCGAGACTGGTGCATTACCTTTCGATGGGGTGGCGACCTTGCCGAGTGTGCTTGCGTCCTCATTGCCAGCGCCGCACTCATCGATTCATTTGACGCCATCATATACTATCCTGGTGATAACATGTTCTATGACAAGGCGGCTATACTCTCTGAGATTGAAGCATGCATGACAGAAAGCCATTAGGGCCAGAAGTAACAGTTAAGCTACCCGGTCGGGCCTCAGCGATATTTTAGCAGGTTTGGGATGAGGTAGACTGAGAGTTACGAGGTGTCTGGGATGAGTTCGGCGGCCAGGGCTACGAAGTCTTGAGGTTGCGCGAGACGGACTCGGAACAAGAAGTCTTGGATGTGGAGTTTTTGCAGACGGGCCGTTTCAACGATAGTCGCCAGCATGGCATAGCGCTGGGCGCCCGTCGGCGTGCGGTTGCCAAAGGAGAGTTTGCGGAAGATCACGACCGGACGCAGTTGGCGCTCGGCCCGGTTGTTGTGGAATTCGGCGTCCGGAACGTTCAGAAAGTTCAGTAGGCTGTGGCGGTGTTTTCGGAGTCGCTCGACCAAAGTGAGCGCTCGGCTTTTTGGAGGATCGAGTTCGGTCATCTCGTCCAAAGTCTGCTGCATACGGTTTTGGAGTTTCTTGATCTGGATGGCGGGGACTAAACCGGCAAGGAGGTCTTTGGCCGAATTCATGATGAACTGGGTCTTGTCGTGGAGGATTCCCAGGAAGGGATCGTTGGGCGTAATCAAACGCTCCTCGTGGATATCCCGGGCGAAGTGGACGAAACAACGCTGGAGGTTGGGCAAGACATTGTACGCCGCATAGAAGTCGCAGTGGAGCAAGCCGGCGAAGTTTGGCCCCAGAAGAGCGAGCACCACTTGACTGCCGCGACTCTTGTCGAGATGAAAGAAAGCCAGGAATGCATTGCAGAAACACCACATCTGCCAGCGTTGGCCATCCATCTTCCATCCGGTTTCATCGCCATGAAGAACCCGTTGCAAAGTAAGGGCGTGGGCCAGGCCCTCGTAAATCGGCTCCGTCCGATCCGCCATGCGGTTGAGAATGCTCAGAACGCCGGATGGGGTCAAAGGAATGCCGAGCGCCTCCGTCGCATAGACGGCGAGCTTGCGATACGTCACCCCCAAGCGAACGCGCAGTTGCGCTAGATGCGCGGCCAGACGAGGGCCCGTCTGGACCGGCGGACCGTGGAGCGCGTCGGGATGACGAACGATCTTTTTACAGTGAGGACAGAAAGCCTGGCGGTATCTCCGATGGGTCGTCACCCGCAGCGTTGGCGGGATATCTTCGATATAGCGATCGTCCTGAGCGGGCCACTGCGTCAAATCACGGCCTCCGCAATAGGGACAGATCTTCGGAGCAGAAATCGTTTCCTCTACATCGATGGCGGGGGGAACGTGGCGGGTGTCGCCGCGATGTCCAAGAGGCGCGCCCCGTTTTCGCCGAGGCGTTCGCGCGGGTTCGTCCGCTTCGGACTGTTCCTCGTTGGCCTCATGGGCCGGGGCCGATTCCGCTATCTTCAGCAGCGCTTGAATCCGATGCCGCAAGCGTTTCAGGGCCTGCTGGTCTTCCTGATGCTGCCGCTCCAGCTGCGCATTTCGTTGGGCGAGAGCCCGGCAACGCTTGCGGGCTTCTCGTTCGCAGCATTCATAGACAAAGCACATCCGCCGCCAACGAAGCGTCCGATCCATAAGAATTTTCGCTTTTTGGAGCGCTTCGTCATGCGTGACGGGGATCGTGTTGAGATGCTCCATTCCCAGACCGGATGCCGGCGGCATGGCTTCCTTTTGACGCCGGATTTCCTGCTGAAGCGCTTCATAGACTTCGTCGGGAAGTATCCGCTCCAGCGGCGGCAAGGTTTCCTCATCCAAACAGTTCCATTTTTCACGCGCAGGCATGGTGGCTCATCCCTATTTCTTCCCTTCACCTGCCTATACAACTCCACCCTCTTTCGGCCAAATTCAAGTCCAACCCTGTTCTTTTTCCGACGACGACAAGCGTCGCTGTGGCGCTCTTCGTGGCCCGGGTAGCTTAACTGTTACGGCCAGAAAGCCAAAAGCCATTAGGGCCACGTCTCAAGATTCAAGAATTGGCAGAAGCTGCTCCTTGAGAATGCTTCTATGTTAGAAGAGCATTGAGAATGAAATGTGAAGGCAAAGAATGAGTGAATTTTCGAATCTTGAGACGTGATGATTTGCCGGTAGCTCCGCATTTTGATAGGGGTAGGGACGGCTCATTGGGTTGAGCCGCCCCTCCCTCCGAACCGGACGTGCAGATTTCCCGCATCCGGCTCTCCCGTCACCAAGTGACTCC
>Ga0209417_1002339_pt1 | contig 29674 bp, 32 predicted proteins | sample RifGroF2_FD_184002 | JGI IMG/M metagenome (GOLD analysis project Ga0209417, IMG submission 184002) | Groundwater microbial communities from Rifle, Colorado, USA - Groundwater F2 (SPAdes) (version 2) | ecosystem: Environmental > Aquatic > Deep subsurface > Groundwater | place: Rifle, Colorado... | reverse complement strand
AAAATTATGGCAAGATTCACAATCAGTTGAAAAACCGGAAACTGAGTGATTAGGACTTTGTGTTGCAGCGTAATTTTGTTTATGGCAATCGTAACATTTAACACCAATCGGTTCAAAGTTTAATTCCGAATAAAGCGAATGGCACTGTTGGCAATCAGCTTTGGCGTGCTGACCAAGCAGTGGAAAGCGTGATCTTTGATGAATATCGGTAATGTTTTTAATTAACCATGTATTTGGAGTGTGGCAATTACTGCAATCCTTTGAGACAGTATTTTTATGAATGTCTTTATGGCAGGAAACGCATTCTTCTTTTGCTTCGTTAAATTTTAATGTTGAGTGACATAACTTACAATCAACATTTTTATGCTGTCCGACTAATACAAATTTTGTCGATTCATGTTTAAAATTTTTCTGCGCCGGAATCTCTTTCCAACTTGTTGAAACATGGCAATCCGAACAATCAAATTTAATTGTTCCATGCGGAGAAGTTTGGGCGGATATTTTTCCGACAAGAAGAAGTAAAACTACTATTTGTGACAGTCTACGCATTTGAATTCTTCCAATTTAAATTTTATGAAAGTTACCGAACCGTCAATTACTTTTTTATGGCAGGCATTACACGCAACCGCTTGGTGTCCGCCGGCTAAAGGAAACTTTGTTTTCTCATGATCAAACTTTACCGGATTCCAATTGTCAATCGTATGGCATCTTTCACAGTCGTTTACTTCAGTCACTTTGAATTGCGCAAAATGTACATCGCGGTGACAGCTTTCGCACTTAGGTGAAACAGAAGCAAATTTGATGGTCACATTTTCACCGGTAGTAATCTTTGTATGACATGCAGAACATGATGCAGAAATATGTTTCCCGATCAATGTGAATTCGGTTTTTGAATGATCGAACGTAACCTTTTGCCATTTGTCTGTGTTGTGACAATTACTGCATTCGTTATTTCCCATAAACTTAGCTTTGATCTCATCACCATGAATATTTTTGTGGCAGTCGTTGCATCGTTGCCCGGGTTGAAGGAAATGCCACTCTTTCTCAATTTCTTTGTAGTGGCATGTTTTACACGGAACCGCCAAATGGCTTCCGATCAATTGGAATTTGCCAAGATTATGATTCTCAATAGTAAATTGAGATGGGGTAAATCCTTTTTCAGAATGACACTCTGCACAATCTTTCACTTTACCATTTTTAACAAACGTACCTTTATGAAAATCTTTATGGCAGTCGATGCACAATGCATGTTTTGGTTTCGAGGTTAAACTATTTCCGTGACACCCTTCGCATTTTACTTCAATGTGCTTTCCAATCAATTTAAAGTTGGTTTTGCTATGATCAAATTGTCCAGTTTTCAATAAAGAAAATCCGGCAACTAAATGACACTTCTGGCAGTCTTTACCAAACTTGCCTAAATGAACATCTTTGTGACAATTTTCGCACGAATTAAATTGAAGCCCTTTAAACTTTTGAAAATCTTTTCCATTCCGTTTTTCAATCTTGTGGCACTTATCGCATTTCACCTCGATGTGTTTTCCGGTTAAATGAAATGCTGTTTTATCATGGTCGAAAGATTTTACCGGTTTAAAACCTTCGGTTGAATGGCAGCTTGAACACTGCGTTCCAAGCGCTCCCTGATGAATATCATTGTGGCAGCTTTTGCAGTCATTTGATAAACCAAGGAAGGTGTTTTTTCTTTTCGCGAAAGATTTTTTATCCGCAATAAATTTTGCTTGATGGCATTGATCGCATTTTACGTCTTTATGTTTCCCATCAATTTTAAATGTTGTTTTTTGGTGATCAAAACTTTTCTGATTAAACCGGATGATCTCGAAAGTTCTTCCATTATGGTCGCTATGACATTTAAAACAATCTTTACCCGATACTTCTGATGAAGCGTGATAACCGCGTTTCGCTTTAATTAACGATTGTATTTCAGTATGACAGACAAGACATTTCGAATTAAGCACCTTGTCACCAAGTTCATGACATTTGCTGCAATTGGAAAGTCCTTCCAGATTTTGATGTGCCTGAACAAGTTTTCCGGGTGAGATTTGAGCCGGGACGGTAACCGTCAGAGCCAATAAAATAAAGCCTAAAATGAGATTTCTATTCATCATTATTTCTTATGTGATAAAATTGCTTCGCCGAATTTTTTAGTTATTCCAATACCGATTTTTTCTAAAAATTTGGTCGGTAACTCACCGCCGGCGAAAACGTATACAAGGTCATTCTTAAGAATTTGAACATCATCGTACCCTTCTACGGTAAGGAGTACTTCTTTGTCGGTAATTTCTTGAACATTTGATTTGAACATTACACTTATTTTATCTGATTTACTGTACTCTTGAACCCGTTCCAAGTTCCGTGGTTTAATACGAGAAAAGCTATCCGAACGATAAGAAAGTGTAACCTCATTTCCTTCATCAGCAAGTAAGATTGCCGATTCAATCGCTGAATCTCCGCCGCCAACCACAAGTATTTTTTGATCTTTTATGTGTTCCGGTTCTAATAAACGGTAATACACTTTTTCTTTTTCTTCTCCCGGAACATTTAATTTTCTTGGCGATCCTCTTCTTCCAATTGCAAGCACGACACCGTTTGTCTTGTACGTTCCTTTTGAAGAGATAACTTCAAAATAGTCTTCCCTTCTTTCAATCGATTCTACTTTTTCCTGTTCATTTATGGTAATATTATTTTTTGATAAAACATCCAACCAAATAGAAATAAGTTCGTCTTTTGAAGTTTCAAACAGCTTAACTTTACCATATAACGGCAGTTCCAGAGGAACCGTCATAACAATTTTTGACCGCGGAAAGTGATAGACCGTTCCACCAAGAGTTTCTTGTTCAATTGTAAGAAATCGGAGATTATTTTTCTTGGCTGTAAGTGTTGCGGCAATGCCCGCCGGACCAGCGCCAATAATAACAACGTCGTAATCCGCTTTAGGAGATTTTGTTAATTTTTTAGTAAGGTTTTCAACCGCTTGTTTCCCTTGTTCGATAGCATTTTTGATCAATCCCATTCCGCCAAGTTCACCCGCGATAAAAACTAACGGAATATTGGTTTCAAATTCTTGACTGATGTGGGGAAGTTCAACTCCTCTTTTTTCCGTGCCGATACACAAACTGATTGCAAGCACGGGACACGCATGAAAACAGGCCCCGTGCCCAACGCATCTGGACGTATTTATCGTTTTTGATTTTCCGTTCACCCAGCCGAGAATATCTTTTTCGGGACAAGCTTCAATACAAGCGCCGCTGCCGATACAGTTTTCGTTACTTATTACGGGATGAAGCGAAACCGGTTCGTGAAATCCGAATTCTTTAGCTTTTACAATTTTTTCTTCGGTGCTATTGGAGCGCTTTTTAGTTTTCCTCAGATAAATAAACATCACTAAAAAAACAATCCCGAAGGTTATACCATAGATAACGATATTTTCAATTAATACTTCCATATTAAAAAATCCATTTATACCCGAATATAATAGTAACGATTACGTGAATCACCATAATTACAAACATCGTAACAGCAAAAGGTAAATGTACAATGTGCCAATAGTTGAACAGCCTTTGCATTGTTCTCAATAAACCAATTCTTCTGGTTAGAGTAATTTTGGCTTTAAATAGTTTTATGATTTCCTTCATGGAATGAGCGTTTGTTATTCCCGATTCTCTTAAAGATTTTTTCAACTGCGGAATCAATTTTCGTAAAGCGAAATAGTCGGTCATCATTACACTTAGACTTTTGGTGAATGAAAGCCCAGCATATTTTTGAATCTTGAAATGATGTTCAAAAGAATCGATAAGTGAGGCGGAAAGCTTAAATTCATTACTCAATCGAACTGAAAGTGCGTCATCCATTTCTTGAATTCCCTTAAAATCCAACTCTTGCCCTTCAATTGATCTTGGTATTTGAATGTAGATGAATCTGCCGATAACGCCGCTCGCAACCACGGCAACCATACTCCAAAAACTAATTGCTACTATTCCGCCAAACTTAAAAGCTGTGTGAAAAAGAATAAATATCGGTCCAAGGGTGCAAAGGAAAATGTGAAATTCGAGCCAATTCTTTAAATACCCAATTTGAAATAATTTCCTCGTCCGCTTTCTCACCATGTACAAAACAACGCCGAATATCATCATCAGCGTGCCGAGAATTCCAAGACCGTGACCGATTTGTCCGCTCGGCTTGAAAAGTCCGTGCTCATTCGAGAAAACCCGCTCTGTTAAGGGTAAGGAGTAGTAGGTGTAACTGTTGATGACCAAGAATCCCACGGAAGTTATGCCGATGAGAAAAAAGAGTCCAATATAGAGTTTATGGAGAGTTTTATTCATTTTTACTGTTATTTTCTGCGGAATTTTTAATAAGTCAGAAACAATTTAAAAGGTTGAAATTAATTACTTCCTTAAAATTTTCTTAAAAAACTTCAATAAAAAGATCCTATGACCTGCCTAACATCAATCGGGTTTACTTACTCGATATAGTGAATATAAAACCGAAATCATGGTAGACAATCGACAGAAAATAAAATAGGTTATCCAGCGTTTTACCGTTCTGGACGCTAAAACATTGAATAACCTAAATAAGGATAAGAAAAGCTAGATTAGAATCTTTTTCTTGGTCCGCCAAAACCGCCGCTTCCGCCGCCACGGTTTCCACCGCCACCGCTTCCACCACGGAATCCGCCACGGCTTCCACCGCCGCCGCCGCCTCTTCTGTCGTCAGTTTTTGGGCGAGCTTCGTTAACAACCAATTTTTTGCCTTTGACTTCTTTGGTATTCAATTCGTCAATAGCTTTTTGAGCTTCTGTAGCTACAACCATTTCGACAAAACCGAAACCTTTTGAGTCGCCGCTAAAAAGATCTCTGATTACTTTTACTGATTTGACTTTTCCGTAAGCTGAAAACTCCGTCATTAAGTCTTCGTCAGATACTTCACGTGATAAATTACCAACGTAAATATTCATATAGAACTCCGTTCAATTTGTTAAAAAAATATAAAAGCGAGAACTGTTTCTTTAATGAGGTAAACAAATCAGAGGAGAAGAAAAGCACATGCTCTTGTTTATCAACGATCAATAAAAGAATCTGCCTAAGGCAGATGAAAGTAACGGTGTCGAATGTGTGTTTGAGTTTTTTGCTTCCGATTTAGCGGAAGTTTCGATCCTTAACTTTACAGATACCCATCTTTTCAAAAAACACAATGAAATATATGGTGAATAACTTATAAATCCTACTTTAAAAATTATTTCAACAACAACATACTTTTTGTTTGCAGCCGGTTTCCTACTTTTAATTGATAGAACAAAACGCCGCTTGCTATTAGTCTGTGGTTAGTTGTTAGTTGATTGTTGAACAAAACTTCATATTCTCCAGCCGGTTTTTCTTCATTAACCAAAGTTGCGACTTCTCTACCTAAGACATCGAATATTTTTAAACTAACATTACTTCTTACTGATAACTGAAAACTGATCACTGTCTCCGGATTAAATGGATTTGGATAATTTTGATAAAGTGTAAAATCTTGCGGAGAAGTTTCGTTTTCAATTCCACCTATCGTATATAACCCTGAAGAACCAAATAGCTGAACCGTGCCATCTTCGCAACTATCTTCCCATGCTGAATAAACCAAATACCAATGATCGAAATAATTTACATATTCGGTTGTGATTTTGGGTTCATCCATCTTTATTGAAATTAGTGAATCACTCGTTCTACCAATATTATTAAAATAACCCGGCAGCAAGAAGTTTTTGTTCTCTTTCCTGATTTGGTAAATACTGTGTCCGTATCCAAAGAATGATTTCGTAAGAGATTTTGTTAATCGTGGAACTGGTTTGATAGAAAAATTAAATGTTTCATAAGTTGAATCGGAGATAGCAATTGCTGAAGTACTTTTTCCATAATCATACGAGTTGAAATAACTCTTTAGACTTTTTTTGCCTAATTCGTTAGTTTCGAAAGAGATCATTTCACGAGTGTGCGGACTTGTTGTAAATTTGGGTGAAGTTGTAACGATTGTTGAATCATAAAGATATTTTTCTGCACTCCAACTTGCAGAATAGTAGTCTTTAGTTACGTATACAATTTTCCTATCACCGTTATGATATTTTTTTTCCGCTGTAACTGTTCCCAAACAGTTTCTATTTTGAAAATCACATTCTGCAAGCGCAGAAGCACTTCCGTATGTGTAGGCATCCGAACCATTAAAAATTTTTTCGGTTATTTTAAATGTATCAACTTCAAAATAAAGATGTATTGAACCCTCCTTTTCATACGAAATCCCCGTGGTATAACCATCGACAGGATTGACCAATACTGGGTTGATCTCATCAAGACTATCGCATGCGATACATCGAATATTTTTTAAAGTATCCCCCAAAAGATCTCCAGAGAGAATGTCCCAATTTCCGTTTTCGTTCGTTTGCCAAATTATTCTGTCCATTTCCGAAGTATTTCCAATTGGCGCATATACACCAGAAGGATTTATGCAACTTCCTTTAGAGAATGTAATTTGAGTTGGAGCATAAAATGAATCTCTTTCAAGATCATATTTTAAGATGTAGATTTGGGGAGGTGTGCTGTCTTTGTAGCCTTCAAACAAAAGTGCATTTCTCTGAGGGAATGATGATAACTCAAAAGCAATGGCATTTGTTTGAATGAACGATGGATTCCTCGCATCAAAATCAAGAAAAGAAATTTGTTTCTTAAATACCGGTTGAGCAATAAGTGAATACGAAAAAACAAAAACTGAAAAAAGCACAAACACAATTTTCATAGAACCTCCCATTGAAATTTATAACCTTGGATTTTTAGCAACCCAATCTTTTATGTAATCTATCGTTGCGGTTGTAGTTGCGCCCGGCGTGAACAACTCGCCAGCGCCGAGTTCTTTTAATTTCTTAATATCTTCTTCGGGAATAATTCCGCCGCCGGTCAAGAGAACATCGTTCATTCCCTTTTCTTTCATCAAGGTAAGAATTTTCGGAAAGATCGTCATGTGCGCGCCGGAAAGGATCGAGATGCCGATCGCATCAACATCTTCTTGCAATGCGGCTTCAACGATCATTTCTGGGGTCTGCCGCAAACCGGTGTAAATAACTTCCATTCCGGCATCGCGTAAAGCGGCGGCAATAACTTTTGCGCCGCGGTCGTGACCGTCAAGTCCCGCTTTTGCAATTAACACTCTGATCTTTCTTTCCATAAAATAAACTCCGATTAAAAAGGAATAGCTGATTTAATTTTTTCCGCGATCATATTCATTTCACCGTTGCCATATTTTTTCAAATCCATTTTAAATTTATACCCATCGGTTGTGAAGCGTGGAATAATATGAAAATGACAGTGAAAAACCGATTGCCCCGCAGCCCTTCCGTTATTTGACAAAATGTTGTATCCATCGGCATTAAGTCCGGTAACCACTCCCTTTGTAAGTTGTTGAACTACAGAAAACATTTCTCCAAATATATCGTTTGGTACTTCAAGAAAATTTTCATAGTGCGTTTTAGGAATTACAAGTGAGTGCCCAACGTTGAAAGGATTAATATCGAGGAAGGAAATAATTTTTTCATCTTCAAACAGAATTTCCGCTTTTTCTTTTCTTTCCACGATATCACAAAAGATACACTTCATAAAGGCTAAATTTTTTCTTCAAAATTTAACAAATATTTCTTCCTTTTGGAAAAAACACCATACAAACCGCCAGTATGGATAAATAAGGTTTTTGAAGTTCTGCCGGATAAAAAATTATCGTGATACGCCTTAAAAGCTTTTCCGGTGTACGCGGGGTCGAAAATAATTCCGCTTGAACGAGCAAACTTTTTGATAAGAGAAAGTTTATCATCACTTATGTTTTTGTAACCTTCTTGCGAGTATCCATCTAAAATTTCCAACCGCTTTTCATCAAGATTTATTGGTAGCCGATAATCTTTGATTGCTTGTTCTGCGAGTGATAAGATTTTGTTCCTGATTTCATCTTTTGGATATAGCACATTCACCGCGAATATTTTCATATTCTGATTAAACAAAAGTGAGCCGATCAATAACCCGGCAGTTGTTCCGCCGGAACCGGATGCTGTTAAAATTGAATTACATTGCTTAAAAATATTTTGCTGTTGCATTTCTTCAATTGCGTGAATGTAACCCCAAATTCCAAGCGGCGAAGAACCGCCTTCGGGAATCAGAAAAACTTTCTTCCCTTTTTTTTCAAAAGAAATTTTTTCTTCAGCCATTATTTCGTTCGCATTTCCAAATTCATTTTTTGAAAGGAATCGGAATTCACAATCAAGAATTTTATCAAGAAATAAATTTCCATCGGCGTTGGGTGAATTTTTCCCCCAGAGGAATAATTTACTTTTCATTCCTATTGAAGCCGCCGCAAAAGCGGTTGCGCGCGCGTGGTTTGACTGTTCCCCACCGCAAGTAAAAACGTAATCGGCTTTTTCTTTTTTCGCTTGATAAAGGAGGTATTCAAGTTTGCGGATCTTATTCCCCGATGTTTCCATTCCGGTAAAATCATCCCGCTTAATAAAAAATGATTTCCCCTCAAAACTAATTTTTTGAATTGGAGTTGGAATATTCGCTAACGAAATTCGTTTGGGAATAATCTGCGTTTTCATTTTTCTTTTCGCTTCAAATATTTTTTATAAAATGCTTTCGCGTGTTCCAAATCGTCCTGTGTGTCAACTGAATAACTGTCATACTCGGTTTCAACAACTTTAATTTTAATGCCGTTCTCAAGCATGCGTAATTGTTCAAGCTTCTCGGTTTGCTCCAAATCTGTTGGTTGTAACGAGGTAAATCTTAGCAAAGCGTTTCTTCGGTAAACATAAAGTCCAACATGCTTGAACATTTCCACCATCTTCAATCCTTCTGCCAAATTTGCAGCATCGCGTACGAAAGGTATTGGCGACCGCGAAAAATATAAAGCGAAACTTTGATAGTCGAACACAACTTTAACAACCGACGAAGATTTTAATTCGGCAAGTGAAGTAATTCTTTTCGCCAAAGTTGAAACCATAATTTCGTGATCGAATAACAGTGGTTCTATTGCTTCGTCGATCATTCTCCCGGGAATGAACGGTTCATCTCCCTGAATATTTACAATTATTTCCGCAGATGGGATCTTCTTTGCAACAAACGCGATGCGGTCGGAACCGGTTGCAATTTCTTTTGGAGTCATCATTACATCTGCACCGAAAGATTTTGCGGCATCGGCAACTCTTTCATCATCTACAGCAATAATAATTTTGTGGAGTAAATTTGACTTTGAAGCAGATTCAAATGTATGCTGTATCATCGGTTTATCGCCGATCATTGCAAGCGGTTTGCCATATAATCTTGATGAAGAAAACCGCGCCGGAATAATTCCTACTATCATATTACCCGATTACTTTCGGGACTTTGAAAAATTCGTCATCTTTATCCGGAGCGTTTCTCAAAGCATCTTCTCTTTTCGTGGAAGGTTTCAACTCATCTTCACGAAAAACATTTTTAACTTCAATCGGATGAGAAAGCGGTTCAACGTTCGAGGTGTCGAGTTCGTTCAGCTTATCCATGTGATGAAGAATCTGGTTCATATCTTTTGTAAGATGTTCAATTTCACTTTCGTTAAACTCAAGTCGAGCCAACTCAGCTATTTTTTCAACTTCCTGTTTCGTAACAGCCATCGTTTAATCCTTTTTGTTTGCAATAACAATTTGTCTAACTTTTTCCATTAAATCTTTTTCGTCCTGTCTGCCGTTCATATTTTCTGTCTCGATCGGTTTATCATAATGAACATGAATTGTCCCGTGATTTATCCGAAGCTTTCCCTTAGGCATTATCGCCGCTGTCCCGCTGATCGAGACCGGCACAATCGGATAACCAACTCGCGAAGCTAAATAAAATGCGCCTCGTTTAAAAGGTTGTACTTCTCCCGTTTTACTTCTCGTCCCCTCCGCAAATACAAGCACGGAAATGCCTCTATCAACAATAGTTTTTCTTGCACGATCCAAACTCTCCATCGCTTTGTCGGCTTTTTGTCTATTAATAACAATGTAAGGACCCAACTGGAGCGCCCAGCCAAAGATGGGAATTCTTGCAAGTTCCTTTTTAAAAATAATTACAGCATCATCAGGGAAGGACGCTTGCATGGCTAAAATGTCGTACATACTCGAATGATTGGAAACATAGACATGAGGTTTAGACTTATCGAAATTCTCCAATCCACTCGTCGTAAGTTTAATTCCACTTAAATAAAGACCTCCGAAGGACAAAAGGCGCGAGATCCAAAAATACGTTCTGTTACTTCTGTCGAGAATCGCACTGATGAGTGCAAGTGTAGAACAAATGATAAGGTGTAGAGTGACCAGGAAGAGTTTAATGTACGTGATCATATTTTCTCAACGTTATTTTTTACAAATGAAAGAATTACATTTTTTCTTTTATTGATTGAAGGATGGCTGTAGAAGAACCATTCAACCAGCGGATGAGGATCTTTGTCTCCCAGATTTTGCTCGGTTAATTTATCAAGAGTATTCAAAAATGCTTCATGTTTTCCGGTAGTTTCAATTGCAAAAGCATCGGCTTCATATTCGTACTTTCGTGAAATACCGTTTGAAATAGGTTGGATAAATAGTGAAATAATCATGCCCCATAACGCCAAAATAGGCAGAGCGAAAATTTGTGTGATCTTTTCAGCTTGAAAATAAGCTAACGATGCTGAATATAGTTTTGCTATTAAAAACAAAGTTAAAAAACTGGATAAAGTTCCGAACAAAATATTTTTTACAATATGTTTTTTCTTATAATGACCAAATTCATGCGCCAAGACGGTTTCAACTTCATCTAATGAGTAATTCTCAAGTAGAGTGTCGGCAAGTAAAACACGTTTCGATTTCCCAAGTCCGGTGAAAGCGGCATTAGCTTTTTTCGTAGTTTTACTCATATTAAACGAAAACACATTTTCAATTTTCATCTTGGCGAATTCTGCAAGCCGAACAATCCGCTCTTTCAATTCTTCATTTTCAAGCGGAACGATCTTGTAAAAAAGAGGAAGAATAAAAACCGGGACGATCCGCGCTAAAACTACGGAAACGAAAAAAAGAAAAACTGCAAAAGGCAGCCACCAGTTTTCACCAAATTGCCGTAACATATAAAAAAAGAAAAGTAAAATTGGTAATCCGATTACAAGTGAAATCAATATTCCTTTTGTTCCTTCCCAAATCCATTGCAAAAACGTTTGGTTTGAGAGGTTATACTTATGCTCTAAAATAAATCCGCTGTAAAAAGAAAAAGGAGAGAAAAGAAGCGCGAAACAAACTCCGGCAAAAACTACATAAAGCAGGAGACGGGAATAATCGTTCTGCGTAAAACCGGCTAAAAAATTTTCCAGCGAAAAACTCAATCCGCTTTTAACAAAAACAAAGAGCATTATGAATGTCAAAATGGTTTCACTTATGCTTAAAACCAGTTTTGTATTATTATATTTTTTTGAATTCATAGATTAAAGATAAGAGAGGAAGAAAGGATTACAAAACTTAAAAAAAATGGTTCCACTTTTAACAGTGGAACCGTAGAAATTAGAACTTATTTTGCGTCGGCACAGCCTGCTTCAGCATCGCCGCAGCCACCTTTTTCTTTTACTTCAGAGCAAGCTTTTTTAGAAGATTTTTTCTCCATTTTAACTTTCTCTTTTTTAGATGTAGTAGTGGTGGTAGCAGGTTTATCTTTCTTTTGAGGAGTTGATTGAGCCTGAACACCTAAGGAAACAACAAATAAGAACATGAGACTTAATACAAGGTTTTTCACGTGAACGCCTTTCTTTTTAATGAATGAACAATGAAACTTTAACTATTAGTATTTTTTGGTGAATCAATTTAATGAACTAATTTAAAAAAACAAGAACAAAAATGGGGATTAAATAATCCCTATCGCCGAGGATACAAGCCAGCCGATCTTCCCATCGGAGAGGCGGATTTTATTCCAGCCCTCTAATTTATCTTCAACTTTAACTTTGATCCCTTCATGGAGAATAAACGCATCCGAACTTTTTTCATCGGGCGAAGATTTAACATTTACGGTTTGTTCCAAAACGATACCATAATGGTAATTTTCAGTTTGATGCTGTTTCGTTAAAAACAGAACAACGTTAAGAGAAAAGATGAAAAGTATCGACGCCCCCGTAAAAAATGAATATTTTTTTGTTAAAGAACTTTTGGCTGTAAAAAATATTCCGATTACAAGAATCAAGAATAAATAGGCAATGAACATGAAAGATTTCCATCCGGAAGGATGAAAGAGATTTTGCATCCCTTCCCACCAGGTAAATAAAAAGAATTTCGGAACAACATCAACTTTGTCGACAATTTTTGAATTGGCAATGGCTAAATTATGCTGGACATCTTCATCGTCAGGTGAGATTTGGTATGCTTTTTCAAAATACAAAATTGCTAATCCGAACTTACCTGAACGATAATAGGCGTTTCCCAAATTATAAAAGAGTGAAGCGCCGTGATAACCTTGATGCAAAACAGTTTCATACTTTGTTATTGCTTCTTTATAATTCCCCGTTTTATAAAACTGATTTGCTTGTTTCAATTCATTTTGAAGGGATTGTGAATATCCCAACGATGAAAGAAGAATGAATAAAAAGAAAATATATTTTTTCATTTCGGTCCTCGCTTCAAAGATATTTTTTCTTCCAACGAGACGATCAATGAGGCGGTGCGGCTATATAAAAGATTCATATCTTCCAAAATATTCTGCGATGGAGCAAAGCGGATAAACTCGCATTTCTCCAAAATCAATTTCATCTCATCAATAAAACTTTCCTCCACACCACTTACCTGAAGTTTAGTAATTGCAGTTTCAACCGTAAAATCAGCCTTACTAATTGAAAGTTTATCTTCGAGGTAACCGAAAATTGCCTGGGATATTTCCGTAAAAAAGAGTGAATCGTTTTTCTCTTTCAAATATTTTGAAGCAGTCTTCAACCTGGATTTTGCAATTTTTTCTGCGCGCAAGTTTCTCAGCAACATTACGTTGCCGGAAAGTTTTTCTTCCTTTTGTTTCCAGAAAAGAAAACCTATTAATCCGAATAGCGGCAGAGAATAAAGAGTTAACATAAGTAGCAGCGAATCTTCTGAAGAATTATTCTCATTCGTTACATCACTAAAATCAGTTTTTATAAAACGAATATCCTGACCAAGCAATTTAATTTCCTCTTTCGATAACCCGCTTCCACCGCCGGTATATTCAGCGCTTCCCTGCTCAACCGTAATGTTGTATAATGGCGAAGAAGCCGTTTGATATGTTTTCTTTTTCGGATTAAAAAAAGTAAAGTGCATCGGTGGAATTTCGAACGATCCCGAAACCCGCGGAATGATCAACAACTCGAAGCTCTTTTTCCCATTGATCAATCCTCCCCTTGAAACATTTGCTGAAATCTTCGGTTCATATTTTTCAAAACCATTTGGGATTTGCAATTCCGGCATATCAAGCAAATTGATATTTCCTTCACCACTCAACATTACTTTAAAAGTTATGGGTTCATTCTGCTTTACATTTTTTTTATCGACTGAAGTTTGCAGCGTATAATTTCCAACTGCACCGTTAAAGGATGAAAGCGAGGTTTGCGGAAGCGGCAGAACATTCACTTTAACGGTATTTGATTTTGCGGTATATTCAACCGATTCTGTTCTTCCGAAAAACGGATCATTAAAAAAATCATCGAAAGGACTATTTGATTTTCGTTTCCGTTGAATTAAAACGGGGATTTTCAATTCAAATGGCGTTACCGATAATTCACCTGTTTGTGTGGGAAACAATGCTGCTTTTTTTAACGTGGCAACGTTAAATAATTTCCCGTCATAATTTTCACGCGAGAACGAAACTTGATTTGAAGTTTCAATTTCTTCAGACCAAAATCCTTGATATGAAGGGAGTTTGGAAATTTGCGGAGCTTGGATATTCAAGCGGGTATAAAGTTTGTAGGTCACCGTAACTTGTTCCCCTTGATAAACGGAATTCTTATCAACTATCGCACGGATAAAAACATTTTCACCAATCTCTTTTGTTGAAACCTCTTGATTGTTTGATTCCTTTTTCGCTTGCTGATTACCGCTCCCTTTTACAACTTCAATTGCAAGAGGTGCAGATTTTAGCGTCTGCCCTTTAACAGAAATTGCGGCGCTGCCAATTGTGAACTTTCCCATCGCACGCGGTTGCAAATAATATGTAAAAGCACGCGAGCCAGAAACCGCACCGTTAATTATCTGCATGCTTGATGATTGATTCGGTCCTGAAAGCACAAGAAAATCTTTGAAATTTGGAGCCTGGAAATTTGCTACGGCATTTATGTCTGCGCCGGAATAAGTATATGAAACTTCAAACTGTTCCCCATCTCCAACTTTTGTATTGCTTGCCGTAGCTGTAAAAGATTGACTGATAATATTCGTGGGAAAGAGTAATACAGCAAAATATATTGCGAGTACAGCAATATTCATATTAACTGCTTTTATTTTTCTGCTTTCTACTTTCAATTTTCTACTTTTTACTTTTAACTTATTCATCACCAATCTTTTTCAACTTTAACCTGTTCGCCGACTTTCTTTCGTAACTTCTTCTGCATATCCTTTTCATTATCTTTCAATGCGTTCAGAATTTGTTCAGCTTGTTCTTTAGACATTTTAGGCTTCTGATTCTGTTGTTGCTGCTTTTGTTTGTCCTGATCTTTTTTATCATTCTGATTTTGATTTTGCTGATCCTGTTTATCGTTTTTATCTTTATTCTTGTCGTCTTTGTTCTGCTGATCGTCTTTTTTATCTTTATCTTTTTTATTCTTGTCGTCTTTTTTATCGTCTTTCTTATCCTGTTTCTTTTGATTTTCTTCCTCCCGCAACTTTTTCAGAGCATAAGACAAATTGTATTTAGCTTCATCGTCCTTAGGATTCATTTTTAGAGAGTTTTTATATGCTTCAATGCTCTCTTTCAATTTGTTATCGTCAAGCAAACTGTTCCCGATATTGTAAAAGGCTTTTCCTTTCAACTCTTTATCTTTGGTTTTTGAAAGAACGTGCTGATAAGCTTTCATCGCTTCATCATATTTTTTCTGTTTGTAGTAGGCATCTCCCAGATTGAAATATGGAATAGTGGCTGACGAGTCCTTTTCAATTCCTTTCCGGAAATTGATTTCCGAATCACCGAACTTTTTTTTATTGAATTGTTCAACGCCGTCGTTATTTAAAGAACGAAGTGATTGGCTAAATCCACTGCTGAAAGCGGAAAGAAAAATGATAATCACAAAATAATATTTTATTGAAGAAAAACTCATTTAAACATTTCGTTTTAATATTTGCATTAAAAATTTTGATTTTCGTTCGGTCAAAAACAATTCCATAATGAGAATTAAGAATGCCGGAATTAAAAAATAAAAATACTTATCATCATAATCCGTTATTCTCTTTGAGCCGTATTCCGATTTTTCGAGTGAAGAAAGATCTTTATAAATCAAATCCAATTCATTCTGATAACTTGAAGAGAGATAATATTTACCTCCACCTTTAGACGCAATTTGTTGGAGCGTTGTTTCATCAAGTTTGGTTAAAACTGTTGAACCGTTCGCGTCTTGCTTAAATCCAACCTGGTTGTTATTGCTGTCGTAAACCGGTATCGGCGCTCCTGAAGGAGAACCCATTCCAATTGTATAAACTAAAATCTCTTTATCGGCTGCATCTTTTACGGCACTATCAATATCACCTTCATGGTCTTCTCCATCTGTAATTATAACCATTACTTTTTTCGTTGCGGCTTTGGTGTCAAATGATTTTACCGCCAAATTAATTGCCGAGGCAATCGCCGTTCCCTGCTGAGGAATTGAATTCACATCAACGGTTGAGAGAAAAAGATTGGCTGCTGAATAATCTGTTGTAAGCGGAAATTGTACGTATGCATCTCCCGCAAAAATAATTAAACCGATTCTGTCGCCTTGCAGTTTTCTAATCAACATGGCAATTTCATTTTTAGCCTTTTCGAGTCTGTTCGGTTTCAAATCTTCCGCTTTCATGCTCGCAGAAACGTCTAGGAGAATGAAAACATCTATTCCGATCTGTTTAACTTCTTCCACACGGTTACCAATTTGCGGACGAGCTAAAGCCAAAATTATCAACGCTAACGCAAATACTATAAATCCAAATTTTATCGATTCCTTATAAAAACTTTTTACTCCGAATAAGACTTCGTGTATTCGTTCATCAGCAAATTTCTTTAAGAGTGATTTTTTCTTCTTCAAATAAAGGAAATAGAATACCATCAATACCGGCAAAAGGTAGAGGATGTGTAAATATTCCGGATGAGCAAATCGAAACATAAAGTTCTTTTTTCTTTAAGGTAATTTTCTAAAAATTGTTTTGGATAAACTTACTTCGAGCAATAACAGAAAGAGTCCGCTCCAAAGCCAGGGGAAATAGAGTTCTTTTTTGTTTTTGTAAGAAGTCACTTCAAATTTTGTTTTTTCAAGTTTGTCGATTGCTTGATAGATTTCTTCTAATTTTTTATTTCCCGTAGCGCGGAAATATTTTCCGTCCGTTGTTTGCGCAATCGAGCGGAGTACCGCTTCATCAATTTCAACGGGAACCATTTGATAGCGAATCCCGAATGGTGTTTGGAACGGATAAGGCGCTTGTCCTATTGTTCCAATGCCGATCGTATAAACTCTGATACCAAAATTTTTAGCAATATCCGCCGCAGTTAAAGGATCAACTTCACCGGCGTTGCTGACTCCATCGGTAAGAAGAATCATTACTTTACTTTTTGCTTTTGAATCTTTTAAACGATTTACCCCATTTGCAATCGCATTCCCAATTGCCGTTCCATCCTCAATCATTCCACTCTTTACTTCTTGAAGAAGATTTTTTAGCACGGCATAATCAATGGTTAACGGACATTGTGTAAAAGCATCACGTGAGAAAATCACCAAACCAATTTGATCAGAAGTTCTACCGGAAATAAATTCTTGCGTGATTTTTTTTGCGGCTTCCATTCTGTTGGGTCTAAAATCTTCCGCCAGCATACTGCCGGAAATATCGAGTACAAGCACTACGTCAATTCCTTCGGTGTAAACATTTTCTCCGCTCGAAAAACTTTGCGGTCTTGCGAGCGCTATAATCAATACTGCAAAAACAAGCATGCGCAAATAAATCGGTGTATCGGAGAATTTTTCTTTCCAGCTTCTTTTTCTTTCGTTGAAAAGTTTAACGTTTGAATACACGATTGATGGTTCAACGTTTTTAAATTTTTTGTAATAAAAAAAGATGAAAACCGGGATTAACAAAAGAAGCCACAAAACAAGCGGATAAGCTAAGGTAATTCCGGAGTTAAACATTTTGCTCTCCGGTATGTTGTTCCAATTTAGTAGCCGGAATTGTCACGGTAACAATTTGTCTTGCCTGCTTAATCATCGTTTCGTTAACTTCATTAAGCGGAACGAACTTTGCAAATTTTACCATATCCGCATTTTGTAGAAAATCTTTTGTAAGAGGAATAATCTCAGAAGAATCGTTCTTTGTTTTCAACAGTTCAAGAGTTTCATCGGAGGTTAATTCCAGAGCCGGAAGTGAAAAACGTTTTTCAAAATAGGTTCGGATGATCTCGGTAATTTCCGTGTGATACTCTTTCACTTTTCCGCTCTGCCAAAGTTTTTTCGCTTCCAGATCATCAAGTGAATTTAACGCAATCTCGTAAGGTGGTCGTTGGATTTCAATTACCTCTTCGCCTTGATCTTTCCGTTTAATAAATTTTTTGTAAATGAAATAAAGCAATGTTACAACCACCGCGATAGCGATTATCCACAGCAATAACTCCAACCAATTGAAAGGAATAACAATCGGTTCTTTAATATCCTTTGCTTCTTTTGTAGTGTCAACCGCCAAGGTATGAATAACTAAATTTATCGAATCGGTTGACAGAATAGAGAACGCAGTATCTTTATTCGTTTTATAGGGAATTTGGAATGAGGGAATCGTAACGTTTCCGGAATCAAATCCGGCTAAAACAAAATGATAGGTGAAGGAATTTTTCCCGTTCTCTTCTTTTTTCTGAAGCGGAAGCTGCTCAATGAATTCAAGCTTTTTCAGCGAATCTTTTATTGAGGGAAAAAAGAACTCCACGTTCTTCGGCGCGGAAAGTTCAACCAGAAAGTTGATGTAATCACCAACCAAATAGTTTGTTGAATCTACCGATACTTTGCTTTTTACTTCTTGAGAAAAAGTGTGTAAAGTAAAAACAAAAATGAAGACAGAGAAAAATATGCTAACCCGCTTTACCATCGTTTCTCGCGCATTTTGAAAAAATTAACCAACGGTTTAATGTATGATTCTTTTGTGTTTATCGTAATTCCATCAAGTTTGCTTGAGGCAAAAAGTGTTTTTTGTTCCATGCGGAATTTTTCTCGTTGATGATGCAGCCAGAATTGAAAAGACGCATCACTTGTGTCCAATGTTTTTTCTTTTCCGGATTCAGGATCAACAAAACGAACTAATCCCATCGGCGGAATTTTTTGTTCCCGCTCATCTATTAACGTTATGCCGATAAAATCATGTTTCTTCCCAACCATGCGTAAAATTTTATCGTAACCGGTGTCTTGAAAATCGGAAATAAGAAACGCGATGCTTCTTTTCTTTATCGCTTTATTAAAATATTCCAAAGCGCCGCGGATATCTGTCCCTTTTCCGGAAGGTTCAAAAGAGAGGAGTTCACTAATAATCCGCAGCGTATGTGATTTTGATTTTTTCGGTGGAATAAATTTTTCAATTTTATCCGTGAACAAAATGAGTCCGACTTTATCGTTATTCTTCAACGCGGAGAAAGCTAAAATGGCGCTAATTTCTGCGGCTATTTGTTGTTTGGTTGAAGCAGAGCTTCCGAAGTATTGAGAACCGCTTAAATCAACAATCAGCATCACTGTAAGTTCGCGTTCCTCTTCAAATATTTTAATAAACGGATGACCGAACCGCGCAGAAACGTTCCAATCAATATTACGAACATCGTCACCGATTTGGTATTCGCGGACTTCCGAAAATTCCATTCCCATTCCTTTAAATACCGAATGGTATTCACCGGAAAAAACCTGGTTCACCAATCCTCTGGTGCGGATTTCTATTTGTCTAACTTTTTTTAGAAGTTCTTTTGTTAACATTTTTTGTTAGTTGACGGTTGTTTGTTGTTAGTAGTCCATTTCAATTAAGGAACTTCAACTTTATTTAATATTTCACTGACAATATTTTCCGAAGTAATTTCTTCTGCTTCAGCTTCATAGGATACTGCAATTCTATGGCGTAAAACGTCGTAAGCAATTGTTCTTACATCTTCCGGAATAACATAACCGCGTCGTTTAATAAATGCCATGGCACGGCTTGCAATTGCCAGATTGATTGAAGCTCTTGGAGATGCGCCGTAGCTGATTAAATCAGTTAATTTATCAAGATTAAAATCTTTTGGAGTTCTTGTTGCAAAAACAATATCAAGAATATATTTCTCGATTTTCTCATCCATGTAAATTTGCTGTAAAAGATCTCTTCCTTTTAAAATGTCCTGGGAAGAAACGACCGGATTAATTTTATTCTCAACAGCAGAAACGTTTTGCCGCATGATTTTAATTTCCTCGTCTCTCTGTGGATAAGTTATTTTCACTTTCAACATAAATCTATCAACTTGCGCTTCGGGCAGCGGATAAGTTCCTTCCTGCTCAATAGGATTTTGTGTTGCGAGAACTAAAAACGGTTCCTCAAGTTTAAATGTTGTTTCACCGATGGTAACTTGTCTTTCCTGCATCGCTTCAAGCAGTGCGCTCTGAACTTTGGCGGGTGCGCGGTTAATTTCATCTGCTAAAATAAAATTTGAAAAAATTGGTCCTTTGCGGATGAAAAAATTTCCATCCTTCTGATTATAGATTTGCGTACCGATAATATCAGCGGGAAGCAGATCAGGCGTGAACTGTATGCGTTGAAATTTTGCTTTCATCGCGGAAGCAAGCGATTTGATCGCAAGCGTTTTAGCCAAGCCGGGCACGCCTTCCAATAAAATATGTCCGTTACCGAGCAAGCCGATCACCAATCGTTCGACCATTGCTTTTTGCCCAACAATGACCTTGCCGATTTCCACCATTAATAAATCAACAAAAGCGCTTTCTTCTTTAATTTTTTCGTTTAAGACCGTTATATCCAATTCTATACCTCATTAGTTGAAATTCTGATTTATTTTAAGATTAGACGAACACTAATTTAAAAATGTTGCAGGAAATTATAAAATATTTTTTACCCTAAAATTCTAAACACTGCAAATTTAAGATACGAAGTTTCTTCCATCATTGGCAATTTAGGGTGATCAAGCGAAGCTTCGCTAAAATGAATGAGCTGAATCGTTTTGTTCGCTTTTTGAGCAGCTTTTGCAATAACGGAAATGAATTCCGATTTTTTTAGGTGGAAGGAACATGAGGAAGTTACAAGGTAACCTTCATTATTTATCAGTTGCAGAGCTAAACGATTGAGCTTTTCGTATCCCTTCTCCGCCGTTTTGAGAGTTTTTTTGTTCTTGGCAAATGCCGGAGGATCAACAAAAACGAGATCATATTTCTTGTTGCCCGCCGCTTCCCGTTCCAAGAAATCAAAAACATCGTAAATAACAAATTCAGTTTTGCCGGATAAATTATTCAACTCAATATTCTTTTTTACTTTTTCAATTTCATTTGCTGAAGAATCAACGAACCTAACCTCGTTCGCGCCAGCTTTCAAAGCATGTAAACCGAATCCCCCGGAGTTACAAAAAGCGTCTAAAACCGTTTTCCCCGAAGATATTTTTTCAATAAAAAATCTATTGTCAGATTGATCAAAATAAAATCCGGTTTTCTGCCCTTGCGCAAAATCTATTTCGTATTTCAGCGAACCATCAGAAATAATTTCATTCCCGATATTTCCGAACAAAACGCTATTTTCTTCCGACAGCCCTTCTAATTTTCTAAAATAGGGTTCATGTTTGGTTAAAATATTTTCTGCCGAAAAATCTTCCTTTAAAATTTTTATGATAAGTTCAAGATTTTTCTCCATTCCGGCAGAATAAATTTGAAGCACAAAAGTTTTATTGTATTTATCGATAATCAAACCGGGGAGAAAATCACTTTCGCTAAAAACCATTCTGAAGGAATCGCGGTTTGGATAGACTGTTTTTCTCAAATCGTATGCTGATTTTATCTTTTCACGGAAAAACATTTCTACATCATCAATTGTACTGTGCGAAAGCATTCTAACGGCAATAAGTGAGTTTTTGTTAAAAAATCCCGATCCAAGTAAATTATTTTTTGCGTCGAAAATCTCAACTATATCGCCGGATTCCGGTTCTTCTTCAATTTTAAAGATTTCATTGCTAAAAACCCACAAATGCCCATTTACAATTCTTCGTTCTTCGTTTTTCTTAAGAAATATTTTTTTCAATTCGTTTTTACCGTTCGTATTATTTAAAATAAAAATGCCGTAGCAAACCTATGAAGATTTTTCGCTACGGCAAAGAATTAAACCCGATTCTTAAAGATTTTCGAGCACTTTCGTAATGCGCGCGGCAACTTCTTCGGCTACGGAAGCCAGTGCATCGTTTTGAACCGCTTTCATTGATTCAAGTGGATTTACGGCAGAAACTTGAACTCCACCTTCCACTTTTTCCTGTACGATAAAATTACACGGAAGCAAAACGCCAATGTTCTCTTCAGCTTGTAACGCTTTGTGAGCAAACTGAGGATTGCACGCGCCGAGAATTTTGTATTTGCGGAAGTCTACATCCAATTTTTTCTTCAACGTCGCTTGTACATCAATCTCAGTTAAAACACCGAAACCTTCTTTTTTCAATTCTTCTGTAACTTTTTCAATCACTTGTTCAAAAGATAGATCAACCAATTTTGAATTATAATAAGCCATAACTTCTCCAATTTTTAATTTGTGAGATGAAAAAAATTTAATTACGATTCACTACCTTCAAGAACTTCGAGTAGTTTTCCTTCGCGAAGAGAATGTTCGGATAAATTAAGTTTCGAGAGATTTAGTTCGTGAAAAATAGATTGTAATATCAACGCCCCCACCGGGAGAACGTCAGCTCTATCAGGTTCAATTCCCGGTAAAGATTTTCTTTCCTCGATGCTGTATTTAGATAGGAGTAATTCCGTTGCTCTATCCAGTTCAGTTCTTGTAAGTACTTTTTGTTCCTGATGTTCTAAATTCAGCAGGGAAGCATTTGCCAGCACAAGGTTTTTAACGGCATAGATAGTTCCCGAATTGCCGGTGACAAAATCCATTTTAAGTGGGGGGAGTTTTTGAGTTAAAGCACCTAATTCTTTTTTGATAAAAACACGGCAATCTTCAATTTTATTTTTTGTTAAGTCACCGAATGAAAAAAAACGGGAAGACAAACGAACCGCGCCGAGTTTCAAACTCTCGAGGAAAACGATTTTTCCGTTACTCCCGATTATAATTTCCGTACTGCCGCCTCCAATATCGAGACAAAGGATGTTTTGGGAAAGAACATCCGCTTGGGAAAATAAAACTGCTTTATATATTAATGCAGCCTCCCTCTCCCCCGAAAGCACTTCAATTGAAATTCCCGTTCTGCTTTTTATCTGCTCTATAAAATTGTTTTCGTTGATCGACTCGCGAACCGCACTGGTAGCGGTTGCCGTAATAGTAGACGAAAATGATTTTGCGATTTCGTTGCATTCCAAAAGGATTTTTTCGGTTTGGGTATAATCCTCATCCGATAAAAATGATCTGCCGTGTTGTTTCTGCTGAGCCAAACGGTAAACAATTCTTTTTCTGAAAACTACAGAGAATGATTTATCCTTTTCGATTTTATAGACAACAAAGTGAAGAGAGTTCGATCCAATATCGAGAATTGCTTGATGCTGCGATGTGTTACCAACTAAAGTCATTGCGTGTTAGAGAGAAGAGTTTTACACAAAGAAAAAACTTCATCAACTGTTACATCGTTAATCAGATCTGAATTTCGTAGAAAATGTTTCTGTTTTCCGATCGGCGCCCAATTAAATGGGTTGGTGGGACCAAAGATCGATATTTGCGGTGTGGGGGTGGTTCCGGCAACGTGCATTATTCCTGTATCGTTTGTAATGAAAAGATCACTTTGAGCAATAAGCGCTGCGACTTCAGGAATTTCTTTATTTAAGAACAATTTAGTTTCCGGTATAATAGCCCGCAATATCGCGTCAATCAACTCAACATCATCGGAACTTCCGGTAAGATATACTACCGGTTGATATTCAGCTTCCAGCAAATTTATTAACGAAATAAATTTTTCGTATGACCAACGGTTCGGCGGTTTGCCTGCGCCGACGTGGAGTCCAATAACTTTTCCTTGCTTTCGTTCAAATGATTGAATAAATTCTTTTGCTTCCAATTCATCTTTTTCATCGTAAGAAATGTCCGAACTATAATTATCCGTCGAAATTCCGAATGGTCTCAATATATCGAGACTAAAATCAGAAACATTGGCGTCGGGATATTTTCTCCAATCTAAATTTATTCTTCTATCAAATAAAAAAGCTGAAGCGTTCATCTTTCCGTTTAAGGAATTGGGACCAATTCTGATTTTAGCATTCGCGATTCTGCAAAGTAAATTACTTGTGAAAGAAATTGAAACGGTAACGGGAACAACGGCAAGATCATAATTCTTTCTTAAAAAGCGAATCAAACTTTTCAGGTAGCCAAAAGAAAGTAATTTGTTTTTGTCAAACACAAAAAGTTCATCTATAAATTTATTTTTGTGAAGAGCATTTTTGTTCGCGGGACTAACAATTACCGAAACTTCTGAGGAAGGATATTTTTCTTTTATCGCGCGAAAGATTGAGACGCAAGCAAGTAAATCACCAAGTTGATTATGCTGCCGAACCACGAGGATTTTCTTCGGTATTCCTATTTCTCGACCGGGATTTTCTTCCAATCCCCAGAACAGATTTATCAAAGAGTAAAGTAAATTATTCATGATTTTTTACTGCTGCTCTTTTCCTGCAGTAGTTTCATTGTTCTTAATTTCCTTAAAATCAACGTCGATAATATCTCTTTCGTTATAAGATTTAGGCGGAGGAACATTCTCTCTTCTTTTTGAAGCGTTTAAGGCTGAAACTGCTCGAACAAAACGAATGATCTTTAAAGCGAAATAAATAAGAAATGCATAAATGATTAGTTTAATGAACATTATAAAATCCTTTTAGCTTCAGGCTGAAAATATTCTGTGAATCCTCTGTCGGTTCTGAATATCGCCTGAAATAATTCTTCAAAATCTTTTTGATTATTTACAAAATCCATTTCTGTGGTATTTACAATAAGCAAGGGAGTTGTAGCATACCTGAAGAAAAAATCATTGTAAGCCTCACTCAATTCTTCGATGTAACCTCTTGTCAAGTTTCGCTCTATTTGACGACTTCGCTTTTTAATGTTGTACATCAACCGGTCAACGCTGGACTGCAGGTAAACGACCAAATCCGGCTGGCGAAGGTTTTTGAACAACAGCGGGAACACCGATTCGTATAGTTTTAATTCTTCGCCGGAAAGATTGAGATACGCAAATATTTTATCCTTCTCAAAAATGTAATCGGCAACAATATATTCCGAAAATAAATTTTCTTGGTGCAACGCCTGCTGCTGTTTGTAGCGGTTCACTAAAAAAAACATCTGCGTTTGGAAAGCATAAAGCTTGCGTTCATTGTAAAATTTCTCAAGAAACGGATTTACTTCAAACTGCTCAACGATAAGTTGAGCGTTAAGTTTCTCTTTTAATTTTACAGCGAGGGAGGTTTTTCCGGCACCAATAGCGCCTTCAACCGCTATATACTTTACTTCTTTTTCACTTTGCAACGCCATGTGATTCCTTTAAACTAATTGGAGGTGAAAAAACATTAATAACATACTGCTCATTTTCCGGCAGCACAATATCGCAAATACTTTTTTGTAATCCTGGATGAAAGAAACCCGGAATAATTTCGCAGAGAGGAACAAGTACAAAGTCTCTGACTGAAATATAAGGATGTGGGACAGTTACTCTTGCATCAGAATAGACTAAATCATCATAAAATAAGATGTCGAGATCAATTTCACGGCATTCCCATTTTTCCCTTTTCCGTCTTCCGAGTTGTTGTTCAATTCCTTTCAGGAAATCCAGTAATGAGTGAAGTTCCAAATCAGTTTCAACTGCAATTACTCCGTTTAAAAAATTCCCTTGATTTTTTACACCGAAAGGTCTAGTCTCATAAATCGAAGAAATTTTTATCACTCCACAAAAAAAAGAATCCTCGATCAGTTCAACCGCTTTTTTTATGTAGGAGAATCTGTCATCAAGGTTAGAACCTAATCCGATGTAACTGATATGTTTCTTCGCTTCCGGCACTATAATTTCTCAATCATTTCGTTCCATTCATCGCGGGTTTTTACCACTTCAACCTCAACGGAATCAACTACTCCGCCAATTGGAGGATTATTTTTTCTAACGCGCAAGGCAATCTTATGAACAGAAGAAAAAGTCCGGAATAGTTCATCAACCATTGCGTTGGTCAGCGCTTCAATTAAATAAAACTTTTTGCGCAAAGCCAGTTCACTCATTACATTATACACTTGTTCATAGTTTATTGTTTCATGAAGTTTGTCTGTAGTTGCTGCGTGAGCAAAATTTGTGTAGAGATCAACATCCGCCTCAAATTTTCCGCCGATATTTTGTTCTTGCTGAAAAACTCCGTGGTATCCGTAAAAGGATGCTTTCTTAATTCTGATAATATTTAACATGATTTATTTATTTCTCGTAATTTTTTGTTTCAAACTTGATAAGTTGGCGATCATTAGTCCGGTCAATACAAAAACACTTCCGTAAATTTGATTTTGCATCAGCGTTTCATCAAGAAAAATCCAGCCGATAAATAAAGCAATAATTGGAGTAATAAAAGCCGTTAGCGAAAGTAAGATAATATTTATTCTTTTGAGCAGCCAATAATAAGCGGTAAATGTTACTACACTTCCGATAATTCCAAGATACAAAACCGATGAAATCGCCTTCGCATCAAACTTCAAATGGGTTGTGTCTTCCAATAGCATTCCCAACAAAAGCATTCCAACTCCGGCAATTGCCATGGGAATTAAGTTCATCGAAAGCGCATGTAGATGCTGCCCGTATTTTTTAATTGAAACCGCAATCGTGGACTGCAACAATCCACTGATCAGTACTGCAAGCATTCCAAGGAAATAATTCATTCCTATCGTTAAAAGATTTTGCGAGAAAATTATGACAATACCGGAAAAGCCGAAAATCATTCCAATAATTTTAATAACTCCAATTTTCTCTTCCGGGATAAAAATCCGTGTAAACAGAGCTACAAAAAATGGATAAACTGCAAACAATACGGCAGCTAATCCCGAGGGAATAAACTGCTCGCCCCAATAAACCAAACCGAAAGGAAGAATAAACGAAAATATTCCCATGAAGTAGTATAACTGCATGGAAATTTTATCACGTTGGATCGAGATTGAGCGAATCCGCATAATAATATAAATAACCATAGCGGCTATTGAAAATCGCAAACCTGCTGAAACTAAAGGGGTAAGCGAGTCTAAACCAAGTCTTATTGCAAACCAGGTTGAGCCCCAGATCAAACAAATTAGAATGTAGTTTGAAGCTATTTGGATGTTAGAATTCAAGAATTTCCTTTCATGGCAATTACACCGAGTGACCGGCCTGATAAATTGCCGTCTCTTCTAAAAGAATGAAGTAATGTTCTCCATTCAAAGCTGCACAGTGAAGAAAGCTGAATATTTTCTTTCTTCACCTCAAATTTACGCAAAATGTCATAATTAATTTTAGCTACGTCAAGTAAGTATTTCGCTCCCTTTGGAAGCAGATACCGGTTATCAAAGTATTTTGCTACATCCCCGCCTACTTCATAATTTTTTTGACTTATTGAAGGACCGATATAACATATAATTTCTTTCGGATTCGCGTGAAATTCTTCTTCAAGTTTGATTATAGTTTTCTCCAATATCTGAAGAAATGTTCCCCGCCAACCGGAATGAACACCTGCAATAATTTTACGCTTTGGCTCGTAAAGAAAAACCGGGACACAATCTGCCGTGCTGATCGCCAATCCTAAATCCGGTTTGTCGGTTATCATCGCATCACTTTCCCCCTGATCGCCGGCAAAATCGACAAAAATGATTTTATCGCTGTGAATTTGATGTTGAGTCGCTACATTATGTTCTAAACCGAGTTCACGGAAAAACTTATTCCTGTTTTCATCAACTTTTTTGTTGTCATCACCTACCGTTAATGAAAGGTTAAAATCAAAGGGAGAAGTTGTCCTATCATCAATTTTGGTGGCTAATCCAAAGGAGAGATTCTCACAGCTATTAAATAAGAGTGATTTAAGTATTACCATAAAAGTTAGTTAGAATAAAAGAAATACTTTATTTTAGGAAAGAAAATTTAAGACGGTTATATTTTCTTTTCCAAAGATATTAAAATATTTCTTCGTCAATCATGTTAATTATAGAAAAGGATAGTTTTTTTTGAAAATTCTCATTTCAAACGATGATGGAATAGATTCTCTCGGTATTTTCCATTTGTACAACGCATTAAAAGAAGTCGGAGACGTTACGGTTGTTGCTCCGCTAAGTGAGCAAAGCGCAGTTGGACACGCAATTACGATGAAACATCCTTTGCGCGTAATTAAATTTTATAAAGATGGAAATTTTTTCGGTTACGCAGTGGACGGGACTCCCGCAGATTGTGTTAAAATGGGTGTCCGAAATATTCTCGGTTTTCTACCGGATATTGTTGTCTCCGGAATTAACCATGGTTCAAATACCGCCACGAGCGTGATTTATTCGGGAACGGTTTCAGCCGCAAGAGAAGCGGCGATTATGGATATTCCCGCGATAGCGATTTCCGTTACAAGCCACAGTGTTTCCAATTTTACCACGGCTTGCGAAACGGCAAAAAAACTTGTTTTGTTGATCGGAGAAAAGGGATTGAAAAAAGGAACACTGCTCAACGTGAATGTTCCCGATCTACCGGCAGAGGAAATAAAAGGAATGCAACTGACCAAACAAGGAAAATCAAAATGGGATGATGTGTATGAAAAAAGAGTTGATCCCTACGGGAAAGAATATTTTTGGTTGACCGGGGATTTTGTTGAAACTGATGATGATATTTCTCTTGATCAAGGAGCAGTAAGAGAAAAATATGTCTCGGTAACGCCGATCCATTTTGATCTTACCGACCACGAGACGTATGACCAAATGAGCGGGTGGAAAATTGATTCGCTGCTTTAATGAACTTTTCTTTTTTTGCTTGTTGATCTCATAATGGATATTTCATTCCAAATAAATTGGTTTCTGTTAACTGCGGCATCTCTACTGTTTGCCGGCTATGCGGTTTTTATTTATCATACAACCATTCCGGAAATTTCCCGGCAGAAAAAAATTCTTCTCATGATGTTAAGAATTTTTGCTTTAGTCCTTCTCTTTCTGCTAATTTTTGAGCCGCTTCTTAAAATTGAAAAGAATAAGACCATCCAGCCGGTACATTATATTTTTGCGGATAATACACAATCGTTAAAACAGTTCGAAGATAAGTCCCCATTCATATCAGATAAACTTTTAACTGAACTAAAAAAACTTCCCCCTAATTCTTTTAAATTGTTTTCTTTCGGAAATACTATTTCGGAAGAATTGAAACTCGACTCCGCAAAATTTTCTTTTACTGAACCTGTTACAAATTTCTCGAAAATATTTACTTCACTTCAAAAGGAAGAAAACATCGCCTCAATAACGGTTGTTAGCGATGGTATTATCACCGAAGGAACAAGTCCGCAATATCAAGCTGAAAAACTTAATGTTCCGGTTTTTACCGTGGGGGTGGGTGATTCAACTACAAAAAAAGATATTTCAATCCAAAATATTCTTCATAACGAATTTCTTTACTCCGGGACAAATACACCTATCGTCATCTCTGTTTTACAGAATGGGTTCACCGGAACAAAAGCACAACTTTCACTTTTAGAAGACAATTCACTGCTGGAAGCAAAAGAAATTTTATTCACAGATAATGAACTTCAAAACGTTGAATTTTCTTATAAACCAAAATCTCCAGGCGAGAAAAAGATCTCGTTCGTTCTATCTTCTTTGCCAAATGAATATTCGACCGAAAACAACCGGCAATCTGTTTTTGTAAAAGTTTTGGATAGTAAGCTGTCAATAGTTGTAATTGCGGGTTCTCCATCTGCGGATGTAACATTCATTAAAAATTCTTTGCAAGCCGATACGAACAATTTTGTTCAATCATTCACACAAATAACCTCAACACAGTATCTCGAAAAAAAATCACCAGACAATGCTCTTGATAAAGCGGATGTTCTATATCTCATAAATTTTCCTTCTTCACAAACGCCAAATCAACTAGTTGAAAAAGTTGCTAAACTTATTAAAGAAAAAAATCTCCCCTATTTTTTCCAGCTAACTTCTTCGGTTGATCCGGTTAAACTGCGCATGTTGCAAAATGAGTTACCATTCAGTTTTAGTCGAACAGATAAAGGAGTAGTGGAAGTTCAGCCTGTTATTCCCGAAGAGTTGCTCAGAAATCCATTACTCCAATTCGGAGGG
>Ga0209417_1002334_pt1 | contig 29706 bp, 20 predicted proteins | sample RifGroF2_FD_184002 | JGI IMG/M metagenome (GOLD analysis project Ga0209417, IMG submission 184002) | Groundwater microbial communities from Rifle, Colorado, USA - Groundwater F2 (SPAdes) (version 2) | ecosystem: Environmental > Aquatic > Deep subsurface > Groundwater | place: Rifle, Colorado... | reverse complement strand
GTTCTGTCCGTTGCTCTCCACCCCGCCTCTTGGCGACGCAGTTACTTCCAGTTCTCATCGGGTTATGGCCCCCAATGGCCGGGCTCTCTCATCCCGGAGGGGTTCGCACCTCCACAGCGCACGAGGGTTCCGCTCTGTCGGAACCTTCTTCTACCGGTCGCGACGGAGCGCGACCCTCCAAAATACAAACCTTCTTGCAGCGGCAACTCTTTGCGGCGTTCTTTTTTGGCCCAGCTCTACATGAAGACAATTTGCGTATAAAAGACAGGCCAGATGCCCCGGCTCCAGAATGCAGATTTCCGGCCGGATCAATCTTCGGGGCGAACCGGAATTCGGCGGGAGATTTCAGCATAGCCCCGGTGGGCCTGACTGTCGATTTCATGGCGTTCCAGTTTATCCAGGAAGCCCCGCAACGAGTCCGGGTCGCCCCGGAAGAAGTGTGGATGGCTTTCCTGGAAACGCCGGACCACAACCGCGGGAGAAGCCGCCGCCTTGATTCGCCGCAATTGCTCCACCAGGAAATCCTTGTCGTTTCGATAGCACACGAAGTTGGCCGGGAGAGGGGCGTCGTGACGCCCCAGCCGGTGCGCGTCGCACCACGAGACATAGGGAGTGAACACGTGACTTCCGCAGGCTTGCAGCTCGCAAATGGGCAAACCGAAGCTCTCCATGTGAGCCAGGAAATATACGCTGCATTGCCGGTAAATCCGGCGAATGTCCTGCATCGAGTAGCGTCCTTTCAGGACCAAAAATTCCGTCCGGGCTTCCTGCAAAGCCTCGATTTGCAAACGCCGCTCCTTTAAGTGGTTCGTCCTTTCGAAGTCAATCAGCGCCAGAAAACGGCCGTTCTGATTGGGATAGAGGCTTCCGTCGTCGAGATGAACGCCGATTTGCGTGCAAGGGTTGAAGCCGTCGGGCATCGGGCATCGGCCTATGCTGGAGACGCACAGGTACCAATCGTATCGATCGATGCCGTGAACGGCCTCGAAATTTTCATCGGCGCCCAACCAAGGCCCCCACAAGCCGACGGTGGGAAGATAATCCAGGTCATACAGGACGATGGGCGTATTCGGCAGCGCTTGGCGCAGCTCGTCGATGGCCAGCGAACGACGAAAGGCATCGCGCATGTGTTGGACCACAACCACCGCCGAGTAATTCTTCAACTGGGCCAGCAACGGGCGCGACAGCCATTCCTTGGCCAGCCGCTTGAAACGGGCCGAGGGCCGGCCAAGCAAGCGCAAGCTGCTCCAAAAAACACGATGCTCCACGCCCAAACCGGAGAGCATGCGAGACAAGCCTTCCGCCATGGGACGAACATATCCAATCCCTCGATATCCCAGAATAGCCAGCCTCATGAACCTTCCCCCATTTCGAGAAAACCTATACATCGAAAAAGAGGGGAATGCAAATGGGGCTGCGCCGCCGACAGCCATTGTAATTATGACTCAAGACGCATCGAACGGCTCATTCGATTAAGTCTATTTCGGTAGGATGCCGTTCTGATTTCTATTCATAATCGTAATCGTAATCCTAATCTTAATCTTCATTTTCTTATTCAAAAAGAGATTAAGATTACGATTAAGATTATGATTAAAATTATGAGGGAGACAGGAGAAGAGCTGCGTTGAATCGAGACTCCGATAGCTGACGCCACGATCTCCTTGGTTCTGCGCAGCCCGGTTCAAATTTGCGGAGCCGGCAGGACCTTGCTCAGGTTCACCTGCACCTCGCCATCCGTCACCTGGGTTGCATGCCACGGCAACGGCTGCTTCGCCGGACCTTTGGTCACCGCGCCGGAGGCATCGAAATGGGAGTCATGACATGGACAAACAAAAGTTCCGTCTTCCATTTGCGTCACTTCGCATCCGAAATGCGTGCATCGGGTGGACATCACGGACACCTGTTCCCCGCGCCGCTCCGCGATCAGCTTCAAGTTCTTGATTTTTTTTCCATCGGGCGCTCGCACCGCGTCATGAACAACCAGCTTGGCGTTCTCCGGAAAATCCTGCAATTTTCCAATGCGCAGCCACTCGTCCCTGGGGCCCCCGAATCCGAACCACCCGGCCTCCGCCGAATCGAAGCCCACCCTCGCAACCGCCACGCCGGCTGTACCCATCAATAGGGTCTTTAGAAATGCTCGTCTGGTTTCCATGTTCTCCTCCTTGCTTTGTATGTGCTGCCGTTTGTTTACCCATACGTTATCACCCGCTAGTCGACGGAACAGAGCCCTTCTGTCGAGCCCATTGCTTTCGCAGCCGCGCGAGAGTCCGCTTCAACCACTGAGCCAAACGAGACCTCGGCGCAACCAAGGCAATCCCGACGAGCATCAAAGCCCATCCGGGCATAATGGGCAGGGCCAAACCCAGCACGCCGAGGCCCATCAGCGCGATCCCTGCGGTCATCCGCAAGATCCGGCGCAGCCTTCGAAGCCACGGAGTCTGGTTATGCATTATGCTTTTCATGCTAACGATTCCGTCTCTTTCCAAGGAAAAGATAACTCATCGTACGGGAAATGGCCAATGAGGCCGCCATTGTAATTATGACTCAAGATTGAATTGCAGGAAGTTGTCCAAAGGAACGGGAGTCATTCAATGCAACGCCGTTACATCTCCACATAACCCGGCCCGCCGCCGCCTTCCGGAAGGCGCCAGTCGATGTTTTCGAATGGATCCTTGATCTTACAGGTTTTGCAGTGCAGGCAGTTGGCGGGCTCCATGGAGATTTCGCCGGCCCCTTCAGGAAGCTTGTAGACTTCAGCCGGGCAAAACCGGGTGCAGGGGGCGCCGTAGAGCGGGATGCAGCGGCGGCATTTTTCGCGGTCGAGAATGACCAAATGGCCGGGCTGGTCTTCTTCGTGTTGGGTTCCGGAGCGATACAAGTCGGACAGGATATCGAATTGAAGAGGGGCGTCCTGGAACAGGAGCTGCTCCGGCGCTTTGCGAAGCGGTTGGAGGCCTTCGTGGTCGGGCCGGCGATGCAGCCGGCCCAGCGGCAGCAAGCCGCCGGTGAAGATCGACAAGCCCGTAGCCAACAGACCCGGCAACGTTCCATAATCGAAGGAGGCCCGGACATTGCGCTTTCGCCAGAGCTGTTTCCAGCCGGAGCGCTGACGCAAAAGCTGGGGATAGCGATCGAGGGCGGCCTTGGAAAAATCGTTCTTGTTCCAGGCTTCATACAGCGCATCGCCGGCGGCCACACCGGAATCCATGGCGATATGAATGCCTTTCAGACGGACGGAGTTCACAAAGCCGGCGGCGTCGCCCACGATGAGCGCCCCCTCGGTCGTCAATTCGGGCAGCGAATAATAGCCCCCTTCCGGCAATACCTTGGCTCCGTAACCAACCACATGGCCCCCTTCCAGCAATGGCCTGATCAGCGGGTGCATTTTGTAGCGGCGGAATCGCTCGTGCGGACTCAAGCCGGCATTGCGATAATCCAAGGCCGTGATTAAACCCACGGCCACATGAATATCGTCCAAGCCGTACACAAAACCGCCGCCGTAGGTGCGCCGATCCAGCGGATAGCCGAAGGTGTGCAGAATCCGGCCCGCGTTTTCCGGCCGCGGGGGAACTTCGAACAACTCCTTAATGCCCAGCGCGTACGCCTGCGGATTCGCGTGAGCCGCCAGGCGGCGGGCAGCAATCAACTTTTGCGTGAGCACCCCGCAGGCGCCTTCGCCGAGGATCACGACCTTGGCGTGAATCTCCGGGCCGGGCTCATACGACGATTTGGGCCGGCCGTTCCGATCCAGGCCCTTGTCGCCCACGCGCGCGCCGATCACGCGCCCGTTTTCCTCCAGCAACTCCACCGCGGGAAATTCGCAATAAATTTCCGCGCCCTGTTTCTCGCAAAGCCGGCCAAAGTATTGCGTCACCTCCGAAAGAGCCGCCAAGGGGAAACCTTCCGAGCGCATGGGCGCGGGCGTCCAGGGCACCCGAAAAGACCGCCAGGGCGTTAGGTAGTGGAAGGCTTCCGTGTGAACCGTCGCTTTGAACGGCAGGGCGGCTTTCTCCTCCGGAGTAAGCAAATCGTCCAGCGGCTCGGGATCCAGAACCGCCCCCGACAACACATGCGCACCGATCCGGCGTCCTTTTTCGAGGATCAACACAGAGGGCTTCTTCCCGTCGGCGCACCGCTTGAGCAGGCGCAAGACCGCCGAGAGGACCGCCACGCCGGCGCCTACGCACAAAATATCCGTTTCTATAAGTTCTCTTTGCATGTCGGTTGAAAGATAAAGATCGTAGCACAACAGAGAAGAACAGAAAACAACGGAAGACATCCATCTTGATGCGTTCTCTGAAACGCCGACCGTCGTTATGATGAAGCAGAGAGGAATATCCCCACGGATGACAAAGCGGTCCCACGGATAACAGCAAAGAGCAGGCCTGCGTGCGCAGCCTGAAGCCGCGTGACGCCCACCTGTCGACAGTGGCCCTGAAGGGTGGCCCGGCTTCTTTCTGCCCGCAACGCTTCGCGTAGCGATGCGCAGGCGGGCGAAGACGGGCTTCCACGCGACCCCGCAAGGCCGTTGCGACAAGACCACCGCCTTACAGGATCAATTCGCCTTCTCTGCCGGTGCGAATGTCCACGGCGTGCGTCACCTCGGCGACGAAGATCTTGCCGTCGCCGTAATGTCCGGTATGCGCGCTTTCCCGGATCGTTTTCAGAATCGCTTGAACATCCTCGTCCCGGCAGACGATCTCGATCCTGACCTTGGGTGCGTAGCCCAGTTCGGCGGCCGCATCCTCGTAGTGCGGCGTCTTTCCCTCAATCCGTCGGCCGAATCCCTCGCAGGGGATCACCGTCACCCCGTGAATCTTGCTCGCCCGCAAGGCGTCGGCGACCTTCTCCAGCATAAACGGTTGGATATAGGCGGTAATGGCTTTCATCGTTGCACCTCTTTATCGGCAATCGCTGCCTCTTTAATGTCTCTGCGCATCTCGACCCCATAATATAAAGCCGGCAAGACAACCAGCGTCAGCACCATCGCCGACGCCAATCCACCGAGCACCACGGCCGCCAGCGGGCGTTGAATTTCCGATCCGCTTCCCGTGGCCCAAACCAGCGGCAGCAATCCCAGCAATGTGGTCAGCGCCGTCATCAAGAGCGGCCGCAAGCGCAGTTCGCAACCGCGGCGCACAGCTTCTTCGGGGCTCAAGCCTTCCCGACGCAACTGATCGAAGAAGGATACCAGCAGGGTTCCGTTCTCGACCGCGATTCCAAACAACGCAATAAAGCCGATGGATGCCGAGACGCTGAGCGGGATCTTCAACACAACCATGATGAGGATGCCTCCGATCAGCGCGAACGGCAGGTTTACCAGAACCAACAAGGCGCTTTTCATCGAGCCGAACGTCGAGAACAGCATCAAGAAAATCAACAAAATCGATACCGGGACGACGATGGACAGCCGTTGCATGGCCCGTTGTTGGTTTTCGAACTGGCCGCCATAATCGGCAAAGTAGCCATCGGGCATAGCGGCAACCGCGGGTTGAATCGCCTCGCGCACTTCCGATACGAAGCTGCCCATGTCGCGGCCCCGGATGTTGCACTCGACCACCACGCGGCGCATGCCGTTTTCGCGGCTAACCTGCGCCGGCGCCTCGACTTCCCGTATACTCGCCAGTTCGCCCAACGGAATGCGGGCGCCTTCCGGGGACGGCACGAGCAGCCGCTCCAACTCGAAAACGTCGCGCCGCAATTCGACCGGAAAGCGCACCAGAATCGCAAATCGTTTCTGCTCCTCGACGACCGTCGAGGCAATTTTGCCGCCTACCGCGGTCTCGACGATTTCGTTGATGTCCGCGATGTTAATCTTGTGCCGGGCAATGGCCTTGCGGTCCACCACGATCTCCACTTGCGGGAAGCCCGAGACTTGCTCGACTTTCACATCCTCGGCGCCCCGGATTCCCTGCATGAGCGCGGCCACCCGGTTTGCGCTTTCGCGCAGGACCTCCAGGTCCGGGCCAAAAAGTTTAATGGCCAGGTCGCTCTTGATCCCGGAAATCAGTTCGTTTACGCGCAAGGAGATGGGCTGGGAAAAAGACAGGCGTATACCCGGAATGGCCGCCAGTTCCGTTTGAATCGCGGCCACAAGTTCCGGTTTGGATCGCCCGGTTTTCCACTCGGCCTTCGGATGCAGCATGATGAAGACATCGTTTTGCTCGGGACCCATGGGATCTTCGGAAATCTCGGCCCTGCCGGTCTTGGTGACAACCGTCCGCACCTCCGTGAAACGCGCGATGAGACGGCGTTCGATCTCCGTCCCCACGGCGACCGAACCTTCCAGGGAGGCCGAGGGAAGCCGGACCACGTTGATTGCAATGGCTCCTTCGTCCAGTTGCGGGAGAAATTCCGTTCCCAGCCAAGGCGTCAACGCCAGGGAGCCCACGAGCAGCGCGCCGGCCAGTCCGATCAGGGTCTTCGGTCTCCGCAGCGCGAGAGCGAGCACCGGCAGATAGCCGCGTTTGATCAGACGTACGACTGCGTTGTCCCGCCCCTCTTTTTGCCCGCTCATGAAGAAAGAACTCAAAACCGGAACGATGGTCAGCGAAACCAGCAAAGATCCGACCATCGCAAAGCACATGGTCAGAGCCAACGGACGGAACATCTTGCCTTCCATTTGTTGAAGCGAGAAAAGCGGCAAGAAGACAATGACAACGATCAGAATCGCGAAGACCACCGGCCGCGCCACTTCACGAACGGCTTCGTAAATGATTTCCAATCGCGACAACCCATGTCCCGTCTTCTCGGCAAGGTGCCGCGCAATATTCTCGCAGACCACGATGGACGCGTCCACGATCATGCCCAGGGCAATCGCCAGGCCGCCCAGGCTCATCAGATTGGCCGTCACGCCCTGCGAGCCCATCAGAATAAATGCGATAAACGCCGTCAGCGGCAGCGAAAGCGCGACAATCAAGGCCGCGCGCAGATTGCCCAGGAACAGAAACAGAACAACGACGACCAATAGTCCGCCCTGCCAGAGCGCATGGCCGACCGTACCGATACACGCCTGAATCAGCGCCGTTCGATCGTAGAAGGCGTTAATCCGGACTCCTTCCGGCAATCCGGCCTGAATTTTCGGGATCGCCTTTTTCACCGCCTCAACGACCAACTTGGAGTTCTGATCCTTGAGCATGATGGTCATGCCGGCCACGGCCTCGCCCTGGCCGTCGCGCGTCACGGCGCCTTGCCGCGTCTCCGGCCCAAGCTTCACGGCCGCCACATCGTGCAAGAAAACCGGTGCGCCATCACGGGCTTCGAGCACGATGTTCTCGATATCCTCGATGCCTTGGATGAGCCCCAGGCTGCGCACATAGGCTTGCTCCCAGCCCCGCACCAGGAAGTTGCCGCCCGCATTGGCGTTGTTGCGTTCGATCGCTTCCAACACATCCGACAGCGTGATGCCGTACTTGAGAAGACGATTCTGGTCGACGAGCACATGATATTGCTTCACGAAGCCGCCAAAGCTGTTGACTTCATTGATGCCGGGAATCGCCCGCAGTTGCGGGGCGATGTACCAATCCTGAAGGGTGCGCAACTCCATCGGCGTGTGCGTCTCGCTCTCCAGCGTGTATTGGTAAATTTCTCCCAGACCCGTGCTGATCGGACCCATCTCCGGTTCGGCCCAGGCAGGCAGTTGCTCCTTGGCCGTCTGCAGCCGCTGAAACAACAGTTGCCGGGCGAAGTAAATATCCACGCCGTCTTCCAGCACGATGATGACCTGCGACAGCGCCGCTTTCGACAGGGACCGCACCTGCGTTACGCCCGGCAGGCCTTGCATCGCCAATTCGATCGGGGTGGTGATTTGCTGCTCCACATCCAGCGGCGCCAGACCCGGCGCCTCGGTGAGAATCATCACTTGTACATTGGTGACGTCGGGAAAGGCATCGACCGGCAGCGTCTTCCAGGCAAAGATTCCGGCGCCGGCCAAAATGACCGTCCCCAGAATGACCAGCAAGCGCTGGTGCAAAACAAAGCGAATGAGTTTGTCGAACATGGCAAAGTCCTTCCGTCAATCGGCGCAACCGGCGCCCATTTTCTCGCGCAACACATCCGACTTGAGCAGGAAGGCCCCGTCCGTCACGACCGCTTCGCCCGCCTGCAATCCTTCGAGAATCTCTACCATTCCGAAGAACTCCCGTCCTTTCCGCACGTCTTGCCGGACAAAAAAATCGTCTTTCCAGTGCTTGAAGACGAAGGACTGGCCCTCGTCCGAGAGCACAGCGGCTTGCGGCAGGGCCAAAACCTCTTCCGCCTGCCCATTACTGAGGAAAATGGCCGCTTCGCAGAACATTCCCGGCCGCAATTCCAGATCCGGATTCTGCACCGTGGCCCGCACTTTAATGGTACGGGTTTGCTCGTTCATGGTCGCACCCACGTAATCGAGCGTTCCTTTAAATGGCCGGCCGGGAAAGGCGGCGACCGAGATCTCGACCGTAACGGGTCCGCGCTTCTCCGCTTCCAGCAACCTCGCCAGATCGCGCGAATGGACGTTGGCCCAGACCCAGACCGTGGTCAGATCGCACAGCAGCATCAAGTCTTTTCCGGGCTCGGCCATCTCGCCGGCCGCCGCGTGCTTCTCAATGATCGTCCCTGCAACGGGCGCGCGAACAGGCAGGAGGTTGGCGCCCACGCCGTGCGAAGACTCGCGCATGCCCGTCAGATCTTCTTCCGTCAGACCCAGCACGTGAAGCGTCTGCTCGGAGGCCTTCAACTCGGCCTTGTGCTGTTCAAACGTCATCTGCGCATCGATCGCCTCTTGTTCGGAACCCACCTTCTGATCCCGGAGTTTTGTTTCACGCGCGAAGATTTTCTCGGACAGCTCGCTTAGGGTGCGGTTGCGTTCGTATTCCGCCAGAGCCCGGCCAAGCTCCACACTCGCCAGGGTGAGCAGCGTATCGCCCGCTTTGACGCGCGCTCCGATATCCGCCGACACGGATTCGATAATTCCGGCGACGCGGGGACTGATATGCACCGCCGCATTCTCGTTGAGCGCCACTTCCCCGGTGGCCGGCAGCGTCGCGGAAACCGGGGTCAACGCAGCCGCCTGCGTTCGGACCAGCCCGCCTCCGTCTTCTTTCTTCAAGAGACTGGCGGCCACTTTTACGAGACCGACTTCATATCGGCATTCGTCGCACTGGTAAATCGGCACGTCGTGCTCGCACTTCTCCGCCACGCGCTCCTCAAGGGACGCAGACGATGCGGCCGCTTCTTCGCCGCCGCATCCATGATCGTGACAGGGTTCCTCACCGCTCTTTTCGGCAGCCGGAGCGCCATGCGGTTCAGCCTGCGTTTTGCCGCAGCCGCTGGCCATCGCTAAAACCGCCAACAGGACGCAAAGTCCGCCGGCGATCGTCCATTTTTCTTCGTTCATCTTCATCGTGCTTCTCTCCATATCGTTATTGAATTGTGTTAAGGGGGCTGCCGGTCAATCGTTCCACGTCCGCCGCCGCCTTTTGATAGGCCGCCAGGACCTCCAGGGAACGGGCCTTTGCTTCGCTGAGCGTCCGCTGCGTGTCCAACACTTCCAAGTGCCCGAATTTTCCTTCTCGATAACCGGTCTGCGCCGCATCGAAAGCCTGCTGGGCGCCGGGTAGCAATTCCGCCTTGATGGCCAGGGCCTCGGCCCGCGCCGTTTCCAGTTGGCTGTAAGCTTCAACCAGTTCGGTCATCGCACGAAGCCGAGCGGCGCGTTGTTCGTATTCCGCGCGAGCGGCCTGATGTTCCGCCGCGAGAATGCCGCCGGCATTGCGGTCGAACAACGGCAGCGGCAGCGAGATTCCGGCTACGCCGGCATAGGAGCCGTCGTCCTCGAAGCGGCGGATGCCGGCGCTTACATCGACGTTGGGCATCCGTTCCGCCTTGGCCAGCGCCAACGATCGTTGGCCAAGAGCCACTTCATCTTTCCAGCGCGCGATCGCCGGCGAATCGTCCAACGACGCAGAAAGCTTCTCCATGGAAGGGATCTCCTGAATGAAGTCCAAATCGCCGCCAGCCTCCTTGAACAGAGGCGCCGTCCCACCCCAGGTTGCCGCAAGACGCTTTCGCGCGGCGTCCAACTCCCGCATCGCCAGATCTCGTGCAATGCGGGCGGCGACCGCTTCGACGGAGGCCTTTGTTTCTTCGAGAAGCGGAACCTTCCCCGCCTTCACCCGTTCCGCCACGGTCTGGCGCACGTCCTCGGCCAGAGCCAGCAGAGATTCCGCCAGCTTGAGCTGGCCCTGGGCTAAGAGCACATCCACGAATGCCTTCTTGGTCTCCGCAAGCACGTCCAGGCGTTTCGCCTCGTAAGCCCAGCCGGCCAGCCGGGCTTCCGACTGCGCTACGCGCTGGCGCTTTCCCCGCTTTCCGCCCAGTTCGACAGACTGGCTCAAGCTTAGGGTCGTTTGTGCGGCATCGTAGCCCTTGCGCTCTTCCGACCCTCCAAACTCCTCCGCCTCAATTTCTATTTCCGGGTTCGGCAAGGTCCCGGCTTGCCGGACCGTTCCTTCCGCGGCCCGGACGCCGTGCGACGAAGCCGCCAGTTCCGGGTTGTGTAACAACACCCAATCAAGCGCCTGCCGAAGCGTAAGAATCTCGTCCGGGGCGCCTTGGTCGTCCGCGTGCGCCGGAAACCCTCCCGTCATAGCAAGCGCAAATAATACGCGCAGAAATACATACATGTAATCCAATGGCTGTTTCATGAGTCCTCCGATTGACTGATAACAAGTGATATCGGCCTGTTTAAAGGCACGACCAGAGATAACCGTCAGGACGCCGGCCCAAAGGGCAGGCAAGACCGGATGGCGGAAAAAGAAAGGGCGATCACCCTTTAGGTGGAGGCCGGAGGACGAAAAATATCTGTCACCAGAAAAAGTTCCAAACAGTGGAAATCGGGTAGCACTGTACGTTGAGCAATAAGGGCGATCTCCACGCCCAACATGCCGTGGCCGTCGGTAACCGGGGTGGAGCAACAAGCGCACGGACAATCGGTCGCGTGGACATCGTCGTGAGCGTCATGACAAGCCGACGTTGCCGCCATGGGAAGCACCACGGCCGTGATAGCCAGAACGACGATAATCGCTTTTACGAAATGCAACATGCGTATGAAATTACGCGACTCGCAAGCCCATGTCAATTTTCCCCGGCAACAATACGCTTGATAAGGTTGTAAGGCCATTGCCGACAAGCTCTCTTGCCAAGAGGGGCCAATTGAAGGAAAGTAGTCGTCACAACCGGTAGAAAGGATGAAAATGCAGCGTTTAGGCCTTATCGTTATGACAATGGCATCGTGCAGCGTGTTCGTTCACGCGGAAGAAAACAGCGCACCCCTCTCGGCGGATGCGGAGATTGCGTTTCTTTCAGCCTATGTCTCGCGCGGGCAAGTCTGCAATGACCGCCCGGTCATGCAACCGGCCCTCACGGTCGCCAGGGGCGGCTTTTCCTTCAATGCCTGGGGCAACTTCAATCTGACGGACCGAATCACCGACAAGAACGATTTCTCCGAGATCGACCTGGGCTTGGCCTACGATTTGCCGACGGAAGTCATGGAATGGCAGGTCGGCTTTCTCGAATACGTTTATCCGCACACGCTGACGGAAGTTGAAGTGGAAACCGCGGAGGGGCCTGTCACGGAGACTCAAGCTTATCCGGGCACGCGCGAAATGTATATCAGCGCCGGCTATCCGAATCCCTACTTGACGCCCAATCTTACGGTATATTACGACATCGACGAAGCCGATGGCGCTTACGTCTACGGTTCGCTGGAAAGGGAAGTGGAGATTACGGACGCCTTCACTCTGACGCCGGGCTTTTCGAGCGGCTACGGCACGCGAAACTATAACGATTTTTTCTTTGGTGTTCGCAAAGACGCGTGGAATGATGGAAATGTCTATCTGAATGCGGATTATGGTTTGACGGAAACCGTTTCGGTGGGCGCGTATATCAGCTACATGTGGCTGTGGGACTCCGAAATCGAAGAAGGGGCAAAAGAGGGTTACCTGGGCGCCGACTCGTTGTTTGGCGGCATAATGCTGGCCTACGAGCTTTAAGGGATACGATCATGGGAATTAATCGAATAAAACAATGGACGATGGGCTGGCTGGCGATGGGCCTTTTTTCGTCCGCTCTGGCCGGCGAGCTGCCGGCCGTGAAAATTCTTACGTCGTTTTATCCGATCTACATTGCCACCTTGAATGTGGCGGGCGATGTGCCCGGGGTTGAAGTCAAAAACCTGACGAGGCCCTTCACCGGATGCTTGCACGATTATCAACTGACGCCGAACGATCTCAAGACGATGGCCCAGGCCGGCATCCTGGTGGTCAACGGCGCCGGGATGGAATCCTTCTTGGAAAGCGCCTTGCAGCAGGCGCCGCAGTTGAAGCTCGTCCAGGCCAGCGAGGGCATCGAACTCATCTCCGGCGGCGCGGAAGGGGAAAATCCGCATGTCTGGGTCAGCATTTCCGATTACATCCGGCAAGTGCAAAACATTGCCGGCGGCTTGGCGGCGGCCGATCCGGCGCATGCGGGGGTTTACCAACAAAACGCCGGGACCTACATCGAACAGCTGGAGTTGCTGAAGGCTCGAATGCACGAAAGCCTGCAAGATATCTCGACCCGCGACATCATCACCTTTCACGAAGCGTTCCCCTACTTTGCCCGGGAATTCGATTTGACGGTGGTCGCCGTGATCGAACGGGAGCCGGGGTCGGAACCCAGCGCCCGCGAGCTGGCCGAGACCGTGAAAACGATTCGCCGCAAAGGCATCCAGGTCTTGTTCGCCGAGCCGCAGTACTCCTCGCGCGCCGCGGAGACGATTGCACGGGAAACCGGCTCGACCGTTTTCACGCTCGATCCCGCCGTTACGGGGCCCCTGGACAAAGACGCCTACCTGCGCATCATGGAAGCCAATTTGCGCGAGCTGCAAAAGGCGTTAAAGTAGGCGGTAGAAAGGAATGCGCGCTGGAGCTATGAATAACGAATCGGAACCTTCCCCCCTCCAGCCTTCCACCGCGCCCGCCTGCGGGGCCTGTTGCACGCGCATTGTCGATCTAGGCGTGAAGATCGGCCCCACGACGATTCTGGAGCACGTCCATCTGCACATGCATTGCGGGCAGCTAACGACGCTCATCGGGCCCAACGGCGCGGGAAAAACGACGCTGTTGAGGGCGATGATGGGCGAGCTTCCTCACACGGGGGAACTCCGCTTCATCCCCATGCACAAGGGCTCCCGCGAAAAGCGGCCGCGCATCGGATATGTCCCGCAAAAGCTGGATATGGATGCGCTGTCGCCCATCACCGTGCGCGATCTTTTTGCCGGCGCGACCGTCCGGCGTCCGGTCTGGCTGGGCGTGAGCCGGCAGGCCTCGCAAATAGCCGACAGCCAATTGGCCCTGGTCGGCGCCGACGGCTTGCAAAACAAGAAACTCGGACAATTGTCGTGCGGGCAACTGCAACGGGTCATGCTGGCCCTGGCCCTGACGCCGACGCCGGAAATCCTCCTGCTGGACGAGCCGGTTTCCGGCATGGACCAGGCGGGCATCCTGCTCTTTTATCAGGTCGTTTCGCGCCTGCGGCGGGATTACGATCTTTCCGTGCTGTTGATCTCGCACGACTTGGGCGCGGCCGCCCGGTTTGCGGATCGGATGGTATTCCTGAATCGGACGATTCTGCACGACGGAACGCCGTCGGAAGTTTTGTCCCAGCCGTTGGTCCGGCAAACCTTCGGACTAAATTATGGCGAAGGGGCCGCATCATGATCGCGTGGGCCTCGTGGGTGGGCGCTCTCCCCTTTGACTGGGCGCAATTTTCGTTCATGCAAAACGCGTTGCTGGCCGTCGTCCTGGTCACGCCCTTGTTTGCCCTGCTGGGCTGCCTGGTCATTCAAAACCAGATGGCCTTTTTTTCCGATGCCATCGGACATGCCGCGCTGACGGGCATTGCGCTCGGCGTCCTGCTCGGCATCGGCAATCCACTCTGGAGCATGATTGCCTTTGCCTTGCTGCTGGCGCTCGGGATCACCTTGCTCCGGCGATACAGCGCCGTCCCCACCGACACCATCATCAGCCTGATGATGGCTTTTACGGTGGCCCTGGGCGTGGTGCTTTTGTCGCGCGGCGGAGGGTTCGCGAATTATTCCCGTTTTTTGATCGGCGATATCCTCACGGTCTCGCCCAGCGAGATTCATGGGCTGGGCATTCTGCTGGCGGTTGTAGTGCTGCTTTGGACCACCCTGTTCAACAGCTTTTTCTTAACGTTTCTGAATCGGTCGCTGGCCAAGAGCCGCGGCATTCGCGTCTGGGTGCTGGAGGGCATTTTCGCGGCAGTGGTGGCCGTGGTGGTGACCGTCTGCATCCAGTGGGTCGGCTTGTTGGTGATCAACTCCTTGTTGATCCTGCCGGCGGCGGCGGCCCGAAACATGGCGGTCGGGCTGCGGAGCTACCACCTTATGGCCCTGGCCATCAGCCTCGTCTCGGGGCTGGCGGGACTGATCTTTTCCTTTTATTGGGGCACCGCGACTGGAGCGACCATCGTGCTCTTCGCGATGGCGTTCTTTATCGTTTCGCTGGTTTTCCGGAAACGGTGAGAGGGCTTTTTCTTCACTCCTTCACGTCGCGCGACCCTACAAAACCAAAAAATTTCAGCCCTCAGAGTCCCTTACGTCCATGATCACACTTTGCGAAGTGTGATCATGGACGATCGAAGTCGAGACGGCATCACACTTTGCGAAGTGTGACACCGCACAAACGAAAAAATAGATCCGGAAAACAACCCTCCAAAGAGGATCTCATGAGGAGCTAAACGACGGCGGCATTCAATGGGCGGTCGCCGCAATCCCGCACGAAGATTACGGCGCACCCCATTTTTCTAATGCAGGAAATGCCGAGTTCCCGTCACGGCCATGGCAATGCCGTACTTGTCGCAGGCGGAGATGACTTCTTCGTCCTTCTTCGAACCGCCGGGCTGGACAATGTAGTGGATGCCGGCTTCGGCGGCGTAGTCGATGTTGTCCGAAAACGGGAAGAAGGCATCCGACACGAGCACGCTCTGCCCAAAAATTTCGGTTTCGAATTCTTTCGGCGATCGTCCGTACTGGGATTTTTTATACAGATCCTCGAGATTGCTGCGGGCCTTGGTCACGGCCAGCTTGCGCAGGGCATCGACGCGATTGGGCTGGCCCGCGCCCATGCCCAACAGGGCAAATTGGCCTGGCTTGTATTCGCGGACAATCACGATGGCGTTCGACTTGACGTGCTTGCAAACCTTGATGCCGAATTCGGCCAGCGGACGCTTGTCCTCCGGAAACATCTGCTCGGTCGGTACGATCCACTGATCCAGCAGCGAGGCATCTTTGTCCTGGACCAGCAAGCCGCCGCCAATCTGGCGAATTGTTTTGCTTTTCGCGGCCGCGGTCAGCGGCTTGTGCAGTTTGAGCAAACGGATGTCCTTGCTCTTGCTCTTCAGGTATTCGAGCGCGTCGGGGGCGAAGTCGGGCGCGATCAAGGCCTCGACAAACCGGCCCTTGAGCACTTGCGCCGCGTCCAGATCGACCGGAACGGTCACGGCAATGACGCTGCCGAACGAGGAGACCGGGTCGCCGCCCCAGGCGGTTTCCAAGGCTTCCGCCAAGGTGGCGCCGGTGGCGTAGCCGCAGGGGTTCGTATGCTTGACGATCGCGACGGCGGGCGCGCCGGCGAGTTCGCGCACCGCTTCGAGCGCGGCGTTGCCGTCGACGTAATTGTTGTACGACATTTCCTTGCCGTGCAGGATTTCGGTGAAGGCGATGCAGGCTTCGTCAGCGGAGGCATTCTTGTAGAAAAAGGCTTCCTGGTGCGGATTTTCGCCGTAGCGGAGTTTCGAGCCTTTCGCGCAGGCCACGACCAGCGGCGCGCCGGCGCCGGTTTCGACCGGCAACTGCCCGGCGAGATAGGTCGCGATGGCGGCATCGTATTGGGCGGTGCGCGCGTACACCTTCTGGGCCAATTCGCGGCGCAATGCGCCGGTCGTGTTGCCGCCGTTGACTTTCAGGCTTTCCAGGACCCGGCTGTAGTCCGCCGGGTCGGTCACGACGGTGACGGACCGATGATTCTTGGCGGCGGAGCGCAGCATGGAGGGGCCGCCGATGTCGATGTTTTCGATGGCGTCTTCGAAGGATACGCCGGGCTTGGCGACGGTGGCTTCGAAGGGATAGAGGTTCACGCAGACCAGGTCGATCGGCTGGAGGCCGTATTGCTTGACGGTGGCTTCGTGCTCAACGTTGCCACGCAGGAAAAGCAAGCCGCCATGAACCTTGGGGTGCAGGGTTTTCACCCGGCCGTCCAGCATTTCGGGAAACCCGGTGAACTCGGAAACGTCCTTCACCGGAATGCCCGCCTCGCGAATCGCCTTCGCCGTGCCGCCGGTGGAAAGCAGCTCCACCCCCATCCCCACCAGCGTCTTGGCAAACTCCAACACGCCTGTCTTGTCCGACACACTGATCAACGCTCTTTGTATTTTCATAATTCCTTACTGTTTAAAATTACAGAAATTGTTTAACCACGAATGAACACGAATAGACACGAATTAAAGAACAATGCGCTCCCATTCCAGCTTTGCCTTTGAAAAATTCAACAGCACACCCACTCTATATCCCGTGATTCTTAGGTAGTTGAGCATCTGTCCTCTTTCGTGATCCGTTATGCCATCGATAACTTTCGCATCAACAACCATCGCATCATTGGCCGTTAAATCCGGTATAAATTCTCCAACCTTGTGACCTTTATAATTTATGTGGAAATGCGGTTGCTGACAAAAGGGTATCTGTCTTAATTCAAACTCCACAACCAAAGCATTCTCATAAGGTTTTTCATGATAGCCGTGCCCCACTCCATTTAACACTTCCATCGCGGCGCCAACGATGGCATAGACTTCATCTTTTAGAATGACTTTCTCCAACTCCTTCATTCGTGTCTATTCGTGTTCATTCGTGGTTGAATTCTTAATTCATCATCCGCACAGCTTCGGGGCCTTTTTCCATCCAGCCGATGACCAGGGGTTTTTCGCCGGCGGCTTTCAGGACTTCGAGGGCTTCGACGACGTGGTCTTCGCGGACGATGACGACCATGCCGATGCCCATGTTGAACACGCGGTACATTTCTTCACGATCCACGTTGCCTTTTTCCTGGATGAAGGCGAACAAGGCCGGAGTCTTCCAGGTGGAGCGGTCGATGACGGCGCAGAGGCCTTCGGGCAGCACGCGGGGAATATTGTCCGGGAACCCGCCTCCGGTGATGTGGGCCAGGCCTTGAACGGTCAGGTGGTCCATCAGCGTGCGGACGGGCTTGAGATAGCTCTTGTGCACGGCCAGCAGGGCTTCGGCCACGGTCTGTTTGGTTCCGGGCAGTCGGTCGTTGACCTTCAGCTTGGCCTGTTCGAAAATCACGCGGCGGGCGAGCGAGTAACCGTTGGTGTGCAGCCCCGAGGACGGCAGGCCGATCAGCACGTCGCCGGCGCGAATGCCTTTGCCGGTGATGATCTTTTTCTTCTCCACGGCGCCGACGATCGTGCCGACGAGATCGTATTCGTCCTTGGGATAGAGCCCCGGCATTTCGGCGGTTTCGCCGCCGATCAGGGCGCAGGCATTTTCGCGGCAGGCCTTGCACAAGCCTTCGATGATCTGCGCAAAGACGCCCTCGTCGATCCGCGAGGCGCCGAAGTAATCGAGGAAGAACAACGGGTAGGCGCCCTGCACGAGGATGTCGTTGACGCAGTGATTCACGATGTCCTGGCCGACGGTGTCATGACGCTGGGCCATCAGGGCCACTTTCAATTTGGTGCCCACGCCGTCCGCGCTGCTGACCAGCACCATATCCTTGCCCGGCGATTTAAACAGGCCGCCGAAGGAGCCCCAGTTTCCGATCACGCCCGGGGTCATGGTTTTTTGAATCATCTTTTTCGCGCGGCTCAAGGCGTTCATTTTTACATCGATATCCACGCCCGCCTTCGCGTAAGCCGATTTGCCGGTCTTTTTCTTCATGCTGAAAGTCCTTCCTCTAATTTTTCCAACGATTGGAAAATTCGCCCCGGATTTTTCCAATGATTGGAAAAGATTGCGAGTTTTTTTCCAAACATTGGAAAAATGGCTGGTACACGGGTATTTTGAACGCGCATTATGCAGGGGAGTCCTAAAACCCCAAGTAAAGGAGCAAATGAGATTTCCGCTTCGCCGTTTTAGCGTCTTTGTTGTTTTTTTTGGCCTATTTTCCTCCTCCGCCCCGGCCGTCATCCGCTACGTCTGGACGAACAGCCCGTCGCCGGGCAGCGGCTACACCACTTGGAGTACGGCGGCGCATGAGATTCAGCAGGCGATTGACGCCTCCACGGCCGGCGATCTGATCCTGGTGACCAACGGGCTCTATGACACGGGCGGGCGGGCCGTCGGCGTGATTACCAACCGCGTGGCGCTGAACAAGGCCATCAGGGTGGTAGGTCTCAATGGCGCGGCGAACACCATCATAAAAGGTCAATGGAATTCGCAATGGTACGGACACTATGGCCCTGAAGCCGTCCGTTGCGCGTATGTCGGAAGCAATGCCGTGTTGCAGAACTTCACCCTGACCAACGGTTATACGGGCACGACGACGGAGCCGCTCCAGGATCAATGCGGCGGCGGCGCCTTCTGCGAGTCCAACGGGGTGCTGGTCAATTGCGTGGTAAAAAATTCGCAGGCGGCCAGTTACGGGGGCGGCATCTATGGCGGCATCGCGTCCAATTGCACTATTTATTACTGCCGCATGAACAGCTACGGAGGCGGCGCGGCGGACAGCACGTTGATCAGCGGGCGCGTCGAATTATGTTCTGCGCCCTATGGGGGCGGCATGTATAGAGGTTACGCCAAGGGTTGTCTGTTCGTTTCCAACGACGCCTATTACGCGGGCGGGGGCATGTATGCAGGCGGTTCCAGCTACTGCACGTTCCTTGGCAACAAATCCCAGGGCAGCAGCGACCAGGGCGGCGGCGGCGTTTCGCAGGGCCATCACTACAACGGCGCTTTTACTCTGAATGTCGGAGAGCCGTACGGCGGCGCGGCGTTTCAAAGCGATTTGCACGGTTGCTCCATCAGCAACAACTGGGGGGAAAACGGAGGCGGAGCGGCGTACAGCACGGCGTCGAATTGCGACATCGTTGGCAACAGCGCGCCTTTCTTTGGAGCGGGAAGCTACTACAGCCAACTGACGGACTGCCGCGTCAATTGGAACCGGGCCGGCACGAATATGTGGGGGGATCGGTTTGGCTCGGGAGGCGGCCTGTACGAAGGGAGCGCCTTGCGGTCGGTGATTACCTTCAATGACGCTCTGGTCAACGGCGGAGGAGCTTGTGACGCGTATTTAACCAACTGCACCGTCTCGTACAATACCGCCACGAACGAAAACAGTCGGGGCGGCGGTCTGGCGGGCGGAACGGCAGCGGCCTGCCTGCTCGCCAACAATCAGGCGCACTACGGCGGAGGCGCCAGTGGGGCTCTGTTGATCGGTTGCACGAACCGGTTAAACTCAGCCGGCTATACCAACTACAGCGCCTGCGGCGGAGGGGGCGGGGCGTATGAATGTACGTTGCGCGGATGTCTTGTTAGCCAAAACGGCGCCCAACGAAATGGCCGCGGCGGAGGACTCTTCGGGGGTTCGGCCAACGACTGCCGGATCGTCGGCAACAACGCCTTCAATGTGGACTCCGGGGGGACCGCCGGCGGCGCCGGGGGCGGGGCGTATGGTTCGAGCCTCACGAATTGCCTGATTGTCCGCAACTCCGCGATGAGCGGAGGAGGAGGCGCCTATAGCAGCTTGGTGGTCCATTGCACCATCGTCAGCAATATGGCGTATGGATACGGCATGGGAGGAGGAACGTATGCCGGCACCGCCATTTGTTCCATCGTGTATTACAATATCTCCCCTTCGACCTCGCTGGTCCCGGACGGCACCAACTACGCGGGAACGGCGCTGATCTCCTGCTGCACCACCAATCGAGCCAGTCTGCCGGCAGGGAACATCACCGCCGAACCTCAATTTACAGAGACCGACTTATTCCTCCCGGCTTCCAACTCCCCTTGCATCGATGCCGCCACAAATTCAGCCTGTGGCGTAGACTATTTTGGCATTCCGCGCCCGCTCGACGGCAATAATGACCGCACGGCGTATTGGGACATCGGCGCGCATGAGTATGTTCATCCGTCGGCCGACTCGGATCTGGACGGCATGAACGATGTTTGGGAAATGGCCTATGCGCTTAATCCCATCGTCAACGACGCCGCCCTCGACAAGGACGGCGACCGTCTCGACAACTACGGCGAATTCCGCGCCGGTACCGATCCGACCGATGCGGATTCCTTCCTGGGCCTGGCCGGCGCCGCCACGGCCGGTTCCGGATTGGCCGTGAGCTGGTCCAGCGTCGCCGGGAAATTGTATCGCCTGAATCGCTGCCAGGAGCTGACCGCCGGCGCATGGACCGCCGTCGTGAGCGGCATCGTCGGCGTTTCGCCGATGAATACGGCCACCGACATTACCGCCGTGGGTTCGGGACCCTGGAGCTATCGCATCGAATTGGAGTAGGCTTTAAAAACCGGGGCGAAATCGTTGGAGGGTTCCGCTCGGTCGGAACCTTCTTTTTTCGGTCGCGACGGAGCGCGACCCTCCAAAATACAAGTCTTCTTGTAGGCAGCAATTGTAATTATGACACTCCTCAAAAGGTGGACCGCGTTCTCCCTGCCCGCAACGCTTCGCGTAGCGATGCGCAGGCGGGCGAACGCGGTTTGACATGAAAAAGAGCCCGTCTTCGGAGAAGCCGGGCCACCTTTCGGTTCATAATTACAATTGCTGATTTCCCTTCGCTCCGTCGCGACCTCACGCGCCGCGAATTTCGAGGGTCTGCACGTACGGGCGCATTAAATCGCCGAGCTGCTTCAAACGGGCCGGGGTGGTCCGGGGCAGTTGTCGGATTGTTTCGTCCAAGACGCCGTCCCGCGGGACGTAGGGCTGAATCGCGTAGCGCTTCGCGCCGCGGATCCATTCGCCGAGCCGGCGCATTTCGTCGTCGGTGTGGAAGGGCTCGACGATCGTGGTCCGAAATTCGTAGTCGGCGGCTTTGGACTTCAGAAGCTCGATGGAACGAGCGATGGCGGACGTATCGGAGAAGCCGGTCAGCTCGGGATATTTTTCCGGCGAGCATTTGACGTCCATGGCGACATAATCCAGGCGCGGCAATTCCTTTTCAAGCACGTCGGGCAAGCCGCCGTTGGTGTCTAGCTTGACGGAAAAACCCTGCGCCTTCAGCAGGTCGATCAGCCGGGACAAATCGTTGGAAAGCGTGGCCTCCCCTCCCGTGATCACCGCGGCATCCACCCAATTCAGCCGATACTCCCGGCAGCTTTTCTCCAGGCGGTCCCAGGTCATCAAGTCCTGTTGCGGGTGTCGCAAGACGGCATTATGGCAAAACCCGCAGGAAAAATTGCAGCCCGAGAGAAACATGACCATCGAAAGCCGTCCCGGATAATCCACCATGGACGTGTTGCGGAGAATGGCGTAAACGGGCGATGTCGAGTTCATGAAGCAGTAATCAGTAAACAGTTATCAGTGATCAGTAAACAGTGATCAGTAAACAGTAAACAGTAATCAGTGATCAGTAAACAGTAATCAGTGATCAGTGGGCAGTAGAAGCGATCGGACGACTCTTCACTGATTACTGACAACTGATCACTCTCTTCCTTCCCGCTCTCCTACACCCGCCGTGCTTCGTCCAGGATCGCGGTGATCATGGAGGAGCTGATGACGCCACGGCCGGTCTCGGAATAGTCGGTCTGGAGGCCCAGCCAGGTGTAGAGCCGGGTCTTCTTGCAAAGTTCGTCCATGGCGCCGGGATCGGGATTGAGCAGGGGTTCCGTGCGGCCGGATTCCTCGTTGACGCGGGCCACCACAAAGGCGGGAATGCGCTGGGGATTCAGGCATTCGGCCTGCGCGAAGTTCACCAGGCCTTCCTCGGTTTCGACGTCGAAATATTCCTTCTGAAAGTCCGTCCATTCCGGTTTTTCCAGAAGACTGTCGATACGCTGATTAAGCACTTTGCACTTGTCGCAACCCGTTTTGCCGAAGACACGAATTTTAAACTTAGATGCCATGATAACGATTTCCTCCAACGGTCAACCTTGTCTTTTCCCCGCAGGGGCGTCGCTGGTCGACGCCCCGATCGAACAACTCAAGCGTTAACGACTTCGTCCGGCTTGATCGCTTCCGCCGGCTGACCGGCGGCCGTCTCGACGGCGTATTGTCCTTTGTGCCGGGCGATCAGTTCGCCGTACCGCTTGGATTTGTTCCAGTTCTTGATCTTGCTGAAGTAGCCGACCACGCGGGTTTCGCCTTCGACGGCCGTCGAACCGCATTGGGAGCAGGACTCCAGGAGGCCGCGCATGTTGTGGTGGCAGCTCGTGCAGTAGGTGAACTCGGGCGATATGGTAATCTGGGCGGTCTGGGTGCGGAAGAGCGTGTCCTTGACCAGCCGCGCAACAGCCTCGGGCGCCGGGCGTTCTTCGCCGACAAAGGCGTGCGTAATCGCGCCGGACTCGATCAGGCTGTGGAACTTTGCCTGCTGGCGAATGCGTTCGACGAGCGAGACCGGGGCGTCGGCGGTCAGATGCACCGAGTTGGTGTAATACGCCACGTCGTTGCTGCCGCCCTTGACGATCGGGGAGGCCTCTTCCTTGAAATACACCAAGTCCGCTTTGGCCAGGCGCCGCGCGGCGCTCTCGGCCGGCGATTCCTCCAGACTGAACTTCATCTTGTGCTTGGCGGCGAGCTTCTTGCAGCGCACGTACATGTGGCTGGCGATCTTCAGGCCCATTTCATAGGCTTCCTCGGTCTCGTGGAATTCCTTGCCGATCAAAAACTTCACGGCATCGTTCACGCCGATCAGGCCGATGATGTAAGTGCACTTGTCAAGTTCGACGTAGGGACGACCGTCGCAGGCGTTGCGGCCGATCTGGTGGAGCGGATAGCCCGGCCCGCTGATCATCTCGGCGATCTTGTCCTTCTTTTGCAGATGCGCCTGCACCACGAGTTCCATCGTCTGATCGATTTCCTCGAGCACGCCCGCGAGATTCTTCTGATTGCGCCGCGCCGCGCGATAGGCGGCCTGCGGGATGTTGATGGTGACATTCTGGAACCCGCAGAAGCGCATGGACTCCGGATGCTTGAGCATGCGGTTGTCCTGAATGGTCGTGCGCAGGCGGCAGCAGGCGGAGAGCGTGACTTCATCGCGGTCGAAGATGAAGTAGGTCGACCCGTTCCGGCTGGCCAGCTCGCAGGCCCGCATGAAAATCCGGTACTGTTCCGGATCGTTGAAGGTTTCTTCGCTGACGTGGAAATCGCACTTCGGGAATTCGAAGACGCGCCCGTTCCGGTCGCCTTCTTCCCAGACTTCCAGCAGGGCGACGGCAAAATCGCGCGTTTCCTTCTGGTAGTCGCCGTAGGTCACAATCGTTTCGCCGCGGGCCTTGAGCGCTTCCTCGATTTCCTTGTCGTAGGCCATGCCCTGGGCCTGGTCGGCCAACTCGCGCAGGACCAGCCGCTGGGCGCCGTCCGCCTCTTCGACAAACAAATCCATCAGGCGGTTTCCGTTGGCATCCGTATCTTCGCGCAGCGTTTCCTCCAGCGGAATAACGGTTCCGTCGGCCTGGCGCAGCATGTACCGGCCGCCGGGGCCGATGGCGGGGACCTTCTTCATGTAGGAAGGCACGCCCGTATGAATGTTGAAATCGAGGAACAAGGTCTGCCCGCCGCGCGAGAAGGCGTTTTGCGCGCCGTTATAAATCAGCTCTTGCGCGACCTGCTTGAGTTGCTTGGCGCATAGGCCCACAAGCAACGGTGCGTACATGATGTTGATGTAGGCCAGGCCCAACGCGCCGGCGTAGTTGGCCTGCATCGAGGCGAGAAACGTGTTGAGATGCCCCGTCAGCACCGACGCGCTGCGCGCTGGCCGCGATTCGTTGTTGAGGTTGACCAAGCCGGTCAGGCCGTATTTTTTGACGTATTCCACCGAGTGCGACGAACAGTAGACGCGGTGGGGATAGCCCAGGTCGTGCAGATGAATCGCGCCGGTGTTGTGTGCGTGCTTCAGCTCGGGCGAAAAGATCGTGTCGAGCGCCCACTGCTTCAGGACCAGTTCGGCAATGCCCAGGTTGACCGCTTCGGGGTTGTTGTTGACGATGTTGCTGTTTTCGAGCGACTTGGTGTACATCAGGTTGTCCACGAAGTGCCGCGATACGCCGTAGACCGACAGATCCTGCAAATGGGCGTGATAGCCGCGGGCGGTCAGTTCGTTGTTCACCAACTCGCGGATGAGGGTGGTGTTGACGGCTTTCAGGCCGCTGGAGATGATCTGGTTTTCCACCGCCTTGGCCACGCTGATGGCGAGTTCGCTGGAGAGATCCGTCTTGGAGATCAACTGCTTGATGATCCGCGCGCGGTTCCACGGCAGCGTTTCGTCGCGCGAGACGGATTCGACCAGCAGCATGCTTGCGTCGGTCAGGTCGGCCGGCTTCTGCCCGGCCTGTTCGTCGCGAACGCGAATGCGTTCGCGGGCGATGTCGCGGTGCTTGCGGTAACGCTTGTACGCGGCGACCACGTTGGTCTGCCCCTGTTCCGCCAGCACAATTTCCACCAGATCCTGCACGTCTTCGATGTTGGGAACGCGCAGACCCGCATCGTCGGGATAGACGTAATATTCGGATCGGGGATCGTCGAGCTGCTTCAAGACCATGTCCGTCACCCGTTGAGCCGTCGATTCTCCGAACGGAACGCCGTCGCGGCGATTCACTTCCTCCGCCGCGCGGGAAATGGCTGACTCGATCTTCGAACGACGAAACGGAACGGTCATGCCATTGCGTTTTCGGAAACCATCGAATGCTGTTGGTTGGGTGCTCATGAACCGGCTTTTCTCCTTATTCAGAGTTCCTTGTCTTGGCGTTAAAAATCCTCTACTTTACATCACCCTCCAGTTGCTGGAGTCAGGTGAAGCGTCCTTCCGATGAAAACCTATGAAGAACAAGCCTTCAACCCAATTTTATTGGATACGGCGCGATTTATGGCGGCTACAATATCACGGGGGACGAACAAGTCAACACCACAACAGGCTGTAGTTTTATAAAAAAATATCCGAAAACCCGCAAAAGAGAATTGCAATTTTTCGAGACCTTATCAACACGCGGAAAATAAGGGAAAAACGAGGTCAAGACCTGGATATCAGGTGGCCCGGCTTCTCCGAAGACGGGCTCTCTTCTGAGGCCGCGTTACAGCGAACGCGACCCGCTTTGATGGAAAGGATAGAAGAAGCCCGTCTTCGGAGAAGCCGGGCCACCAGCAGGGTCGAAAAAGGCGAAGAATTTACAAAGCCGGCGCGGCTTCCGGCTGCAAGAAAATTCGTATTTTGACGGGCAGGGCGTCGAAGTGGACCACCGGGCCGGGATTATCCAAGATCCGGCCGTTGAGTTCGACCAGCAGGACGCTCCACTCCGCAGGCAACGGCAGGTCGAAGCCGCCGGGAGGCGTCGCGGCGCCTTCCGCGAGAAACAACACCGGCTGTTCGCCGTACCCGCCAAACTGCACGACTTGCTTTCGGAACTGATAGGATACGGCGCCGTAGAGCGTCGGGAGGTTGCTGACGACCATGCCGTCCGCCAGCCAGGAGGGATCGATGCCGGCGGCCAGCACCAGTCGATCTTTGTGCTCATAGGCCAGGAGCGAGCGGAAGGCGTTGATGAAATCCGAGCCAACCCAGGTGTGGGGCATGTCGCCGATGTACGACGGCGCGCGCGGCTTGGCGTGCACGACTTCGGCCAACTGATTCCAGGCCTGGGGGCGCGTGGAGTTTTGCGTGAAGTAGCGCAGCATCGTCAGCGCGCGCTCCCGCTGCCCCAGGCGCACGAACACGTCGGCGTTGCGCACTTCATAGGGCGTGAACGTGTCGACATAACCGGGCGACAGGCGTTTCACAAAGTTGCTGTAGTACAAGTCGAAGGTGTTGTTCGCATAGGGTTGCGGCAGCTCGTCCTTCTCGTCGCCGGCCATCAGGGCCACGGTGGAGGAGGTCGGATCGATGTCTCCAAGCTCCACGCAGCCGGGCAGGACGGTCATGGAGTGGCGGCGAATCGTCTCGAGGAGGGAGGCGTAAAGATCCGCGCGAAACGCCGTCTCCTCTGCTTGCAGGAAAGCCGCATCGTTGGTCCGGCCGAGCCGCAAGGCCAGCGCCGCGCCGTCCTGCAAACCGCGCAACGCCCAGAAGTCGTCCCAGTAGCTGTGCTTGGCCGGATAGTAGCCCTCGTGGCTGTTGGATTCGGGCAGAAGGCCGTAATAGGCGCGCCGGTCGGGGTCGTTCTTGTATTCGTCGGTCATCCGATGCCGGCGAAGTTGCATGGCGAACTTGAGGGCTTGAAACACCTGCGGATAAACCTGCGCGAGCAAGTTCGTGTCGCCGGTATAATCCACATACTGCCGCACGACGAACGGATACTCCCCCTGGCTGTCGTATTCCTGTCCTTCGCCGCCGATCGCGTCGGGGCTCGATCCGATCGGACGGCCGTCCTCGAGGATCATGTACGGGACCCAGCCGTTGGGCCGAACGAAGCCGTTGAACGCGCGGATGAATTCGCCCGGCAACTCCGGCAGGCCCATGCGCAGCATGGCCACGCCAGTCAGCGCGCCGTCGCGCATCCAGGCATGATTATAATTGCGCGCGCCCGGCTTGAACCACGGCGGGTCGCGGTTGATCAGCACGTAGGCGATGTTGCTCTTCAGCATTTTCACCAGCCGCTCTTCGGGAATGTCGAACCCGACGCGCCCCAGGAGCTGCTCCCAGCGGGCCTTTTCGGCCAGCCAAATTTTTTCGAAGGCGGCGGCAGGTTCGGATAGAAATTCCGCGGGAGCGTCCAGGCCCTCGTGCAACGGATATACCACCACGATTTCCGCCGCTTCCCCGGAGCCCACCTTCAGATCGTAAAGCCAGCCGCCGCCGCACTTGCCTTCGGGCTCGGCGGCCTTTAGCTCCATGGGAAACTCGCCGCGCGCCAGATAGTTCGCCACATCGCCGTCGCTCAGCGCCGACGCGCCCATGACCTCCGGCGGATTCGGCAAGTACGCCGCCGGACGGCCTTCGATGACGATACGATCCGGCTGTCCGGTCACGCATTCGATGGCGCGGATTGGACTCATCCCGCCGTGCTGCCAGATTGGATTCAACTGCACGGGGCGCAGAGCCAACGCCAGCCGGCCTTCAAAAGGTTTTTCGGCGGACAAGCGATAGCGAACCGCCGCGTAGGTTTTGCCCGGATCGCCCCACCCTACAGCCGCAATGTCGAGCCGCCAGCCCGGACCCACCCACCGCACGGCCGGCAGCGGCAAATAATCCTCTTCCAAGCTCTGCTGCAACGCCACATCCGCCCAACTGAAAAGTTGGTCTCCCTCCATGACAAACGGCTGAACCGAGAAACCGCCCTTGTACGGCTCGAAGGTTCCGGTTTCCCCCAGCAGGCTTTCCTGGTCGTCGTCCGGCGTCCCGACCACCGTCCAAAATTCCTGCTGACGAATCATCCACATGGGAAACAAACCGCGCCGCATATCGCGCGCCTTGGCTTGATAATCCCGGATCGGCGTCGCCTGCTCCTCGCCGCTTTTGAATTCGACCTGCGCCAGCTCGCAGCCTTCGTCGTCAAGATCCCTCGTGCAAACCACCCGGACCTGGCGAGCCTCGGCGGCCGGGAAGAACACGTAGTCCTTGCCGCCGTTGCCGTGCGTCTCTTCAAAGACTTGTTTCCAAGCCTGGCCGTCGGACGAGAGCTCGATCCGATACGCTTGGGCATAGCCGGCGCCCCAATAGAGTTCCATCCCGCCCAGCGACATCGGCTCCGGCAGTTCCATGATCAGGGACGCTACCTCCTCGCCCGAATGCCAGGCCGTCGCCGGATCGCCGTCCAGCGCGAGTTCCGGCGGCGCATTATCCTGGAATGACGAGGCGGCGATCTTCGGGGCCTGCTCCCCATCGTAGAAGGTCGCCTCCCAAATCGAGTTGCCCCACCCCGTGCCGCGCTGCTTGCAAACAATCCGGAGAAACCGGACCTCGACCGGCTTGAAGAACAGCAAGTCCGTCTGGCCGTCGCCTTCTTCCACTTGATAGACCGTCCGCCATTCCACGCCATCCAGCGAAACGGCCACTTCGTACTTTTCCGCAAAAGCCGTCTCCCAAGCGATCTTCAGACCGGAAATCGCCTGCGTTTGGCCGAAATCCAGCTGCCACCACTCCGCATCGCCAAACCCGCTGCTCCAACGCGTGGACAGCTTCCCGTCAACCGCCAACCCCGCCGCGTAATCCCCCGTACCGGAAGACGCCGAAGCCGTCCCGTTGCTCAACCCAACAGCCTCCCCACCTGAAAAAGCCAACATGCAACCGCTCGCAACAATACTGAGCAACGTGAAAAAGCATCTTTTGCTATGCATGAAAATCCTCCGGTTGGGACGCTCGAATCTGACATAAAGCATTTGGCAAGGCAAGCCGCCAGCAAGACCGCAATTGTAATTACGACCCCGTCGCCTGGTTCGAAGAGCAGGAGGCGCAGGCTGGCCTGCGGGTCGTCGACGCCCTGTCCGCGGTACGTCTTGATCTCGGGAAACTGCGCAGCCAGCTCGGGCGCCATGACCGGCGACTCGATAACTCGGAACCGCGCGAAGGAGCCGTCCGGCATCGGAAGCTCGATGGTCAATGTCGGCGTGAGGACTTGCTCCGCTTGTTCAGCGGCGCGAGACGACGGGCTCGTCTTTTTCCATAAGTCGGCTTATGGCCGCCAGTGCTTGAAAAACTCAACCGCTTCCGGACTGCGCTGCATGGCTGAAATCACGTATTTCCCAAGTGCGCCTCCGCCGCAGGCATAGTAGCCGATCGCGCCGCCTCCAACAGCCACCACGCCGATCGCCCCTCCGCCGATGGCCAGACCGCCTATGGCCAGTCCACCGAGCGCCAGCAAGCCCAGAGCCAGTCCGCCAAAGGAAACGACGCCCAACCCAACCCCGCCGAAAGCCACGAGTCCAACCGCAACGCCGCCGAACGCCAAACCGCCGCGAGCCAAACCGCCCAGGGCAATCCATCCCTTCGCCACATCGCCGATCGCGATAATGCCGTGCGCATGCCCCCGAATTTCGCCTTTGTCCGGATCGGGCCCAAGCGCAATGTCGACCAACGGAAGCCCGCAGAACACTTTGGCGGAACGCTTGCGAATCCCCTTGTACATTTGCTGTTGCATCATATGACTCCTTTCTCCTTCCTATTCCTAATCTTAATCATAATCGTAATCTTAATCTTTCTTAATCCCGTCTTCGACAAAACAAAGACGGCCGCGACGAAGCGCGCCCCTCCATGATGCATGTCGTGCCAAGGACGGCAAAAGACCAACGTTTTGGCCGTTTTTTACAGCTTTGAAGTTGGCAGTTCCATGCCGACACATTACCATTCACCGCATTCGGCAACAGGAGACATGCGTATTGAAGGCAGCAGACATGAAAAAGAAACCGTCGAAAGAACAACAACTGATAAAAGCCATTCAAGAACGCGAACGGGAAGGATTGCCGCTCAGCGTATCCGACCTGACTAAAGGCAAGTCTCAAAACCAACCCCTGTACAATGCCGCGCGCAAAGCGTTCGGATCCTGGCAACGCGCCG
>Ga0209417_1002333_pt1 | contig 29713 bp, 23 predicted proteins | sample RifGroF2_FD_184002 | JGI IMG/M metagenome (GOLD analysis project Ga0209417, IMG submission 184002) | Groundwater microbial communities from Rifle, Colorado, USA - Groundwater F2 (SPAdes) (version 2) | ecosystem: Environmental > Aquatic > Deep subsurface > Groundwater | place: Rifle, Colorado... | reverse complement strand
AAATTGGGAAAGTATCAGAGAGCACATGAAAATTGAGGAACAAAAGTGGATAAGGAAAGCGAAGAAGTTCCTTTTGTATGACGAACAGATGTTCCGGTGTAAATAATAAGTAACCAGTTAAATAATACATAAAAAAAATGGCAAATCCGGTTTTTAGTGAAAAGGTATTCAGGAACACTGTAGCAACAGAAGATACAGGTGTTATGACAGTTGGGGGAACTGCAATAAAATCCCTCGTTTTAATATTTATGGTCCTGATTGGTGCAATGTACACCTGGAAGGTGGCTTATGAGGCTATCAATCCTGCATCCGTTCAGCCTTGGATGTACGGAGGGGCAATAGGTGGTTTTATTTTGGCAATAATTATAAGTTTCAAACCAATGTGGGCCCAGTACCTTGCACCTGTATATGCTGTTCTGGAGGGTCTTTTCCTTGGCGGTATTTCAGCAATTTTCAGTCAGGCCTTTGCAACCAAGGCTCCCGGTATTGTGATGAATGCAACCCTGCTTACGATGCTTACTGCAGTTGTAATGTTGCTGATTTACAGGGCTAAAATAATCAAGGTAGATGGTAAGTTTGCAAGAATTATGATGATCGCTCTTGGAACAATCATGCTTTATTATATTTCGACATGGATCCTGAGTATGTTTGGGGTCAATCTTACAATGTTGCACGACAGCGGTCCTCTAAGCATTGGGATAAGCCTGGTTATAGTTGGCGTGGCTGCTTTCATGCTATTACTTGATTTCAACTTCATAGAAAAGGCTTCAGAAGCTGGTGCTCCAAAGTATATGGAGTGGTACGGAGCATTCGGACTAATGGTAACCCTTGTATGGTTATATCTTGAAATTCTGAAACTTCTGGCTAAATTTGCAGGGAGTAGAAATTAATTTTGGTTGTAAATAAATAATTTGTACTTTTGCAACCCCATAATAATAAAAATTATTGAAATGAAAAAAGGAATCCATCCCGAAGCCTACCGTCTTGTAGCCTTCAAGGATATGTCAAACGAGCATATATTTGTAACTCGTTCATGCGTAAATACCAGAGAAACAATTGTTCATGAAGGAGTTGAATATCCGGTAGTTAAAGTCGAAATTTCAAACACATCCCACCCTTTCTATACAGGTAAGATGAAGCTGGTAGACACTGCAGGACGTGTCGACAAGTTCCTTAACAGATACAAAAAGATTCAGAAATAATCTTTTATTGCACACACTACAAAAAAGACCCTCAACGGGTCTTTTTTGTTTATTTGTACAACTAAAAGATTAGTTATACATTTGTATAAAACAAACTTGATCCCAAAATTTTCTTGTAATGAAAAGAACTGTAATGCTATTAGCATTCACTTTAGTATGTGAAATCATCTTTTGTCAGACTGATATTTCAGCATTGTATATGCAGTTGCAAAAAGGTAAAACAAATGAATTAATTGAGTTTCTGTCACCTATCGTTAAGGATTCCTCCTTACAGGATTCCGAGATTATTGCACTTCTGGGAGATGCCTATAAAGCTCAGTATGATTATACAAATGCTCTTGATTGTTACAAGAGAATCCTGGTTAATGATCCAGAAAACAGACGAGCTCTTGAATCTGCAGCTGACATTTACTCTATTTTGGGAGAACTAAGTAAGGCGGTGGCAAATATGAAAAAATTATATAGTCTGGATAGCAGCAATGTAAAAGTTGCCAACAAACTTGCCTCAATATATCAATCCGGCACCAATTACAGAAATGCAATCAATATTTACAGGAGACTTTACACAAAGAACGTTAATAACTACAACACAGCAAAAATTCTGGGTGACTGTTACTGGCTTATGGAAAACATTGACAGCTCACTATATTTTTACCGCAGGGCCGATTACCTTAACGGAAACAGTACAGTAACAAAGCTTAATCTGAGTCAGATATTATATCTTCAGAAAGATTTCAATTCGGCAAAGATATTTGCTTCGAGAGGAGTCGAACTTGACTCGTCTAATATACAGTTAAGAAGGCAATTGGGTAATTGTCACTACAAGCTGGAAGAGTACAAGGAGGCACTCCCCCACTTCAATTATCTGACTGCTCATAAAGATTCATCGGCATCCTTACTAAGGAAAATCGGGGCCATTCATTATTTCCTTGGGAAGTCCGATACTGCAATACCATATCTGCGATTGAGCCTCAGTAAAGATTCCCTTAATAGCGAGACTCAATATTACCTGGCAGCCTCATTAAATCAGATTGGAAAGAGTGAAGAGGCACTATTGGCTTTCCAGACTGCACTGGTACTGATGCAACCTGATCCGCAAGTTGTTTACATGATTCAAAACCAGATGGGAATTGCACTAGGTGCTCTTAGAAGGTATGACGAGTCGTATGACTCCTTTAGACAGGCCTATGAATATAATCCTAACGATCTTAAACTTATCTATCAGATGGCCATGGCTAAAGGAGAGCAAAAGGGAGAGAATAACCTGAAGGATGCGCAAGTACTGTTGGAGAAATACCTTAAGTCTCTTAATGAAAGAGGAACCACTCTTAACAAAGATGAGAGATATCTCAAAATCAGGTCAGAATGGTTCCTCGAACGGATAAAGGAGGAGCTCTTTATGATGGAAAAGTGATAGTTACCGCAACTGGAATATTACCGGGAATGTATATCTTACTGCAACATTCTTTCCTTTTTGTTTACCTGGTGTCCAGTCAGGTGATGATGCAACAACCCTTACTGCTTCCTGGTCCAAAGAGAGGTCAACCCCTCTCACTACTTTTACATTTGTCACTTTTCCTGTTTCTGTAACAAGAAACTGAAGTATTACCCTGCCCTGTATTCCGCCATTCTTAGCTGCTTCCGGATATTGCAGACGTTCAAACACCCATTTTGTAAATGTATTTTCGTCCCCTTCCATGAAGGTAGGTTTCACTTCTACTACTGTAAACGGTATTTCTTCCTCTTCCAATTTTTCGTTTAGTCTTGGGGGAGTTGCATCAGATACTTTTTCAGCAGACTTGGTTGTTGTTTTTTTAATCGGCTTCATACCTGTCACGACCAATGTATTTACTGTTTTCTCTTCTATAGGCTTTGCAACAGATTGTATAACAGTATCTGCTTTCTGGATTGTAGTCTTGAGTGTATCTGCGGATATAACTTCGCTGGTACCCTTGTTAGTTTTGCATGATACTACAAAAAACAAGGTGGAGACCATCAGGATAACCGAGACAAACATTATTGCACGGTTCCTCTTTTCATTTAAATTTTCCATTTTTCTTAACCTTTTTATTGTGAGTGAATTATTTAGCCTGTTTGCAACCAGAGGAGATACCCCGAACAGAGAATATAGCATTAGATTCTGATAATATCTTATAGCATATCCGCTCATTATGACATCTTTATCTGCCTGATATTCATGGACCGAGACCAAAGACTTTTTAATCAGGTATATAAAAGGGTTGAACCACTGAATTGTGTTGATTATTGAGATGAGTATTATGTCAAATGAGTGACCTCTCCTCACATGCGCCTTTTCATGAGTAATCACACATTCGCTCTCCAGCTGGTCTTCCTCATCGCGCAGGAAGATAATATTGAAAAAGGAGAAGGGAGAGCTTATTCTTTTGTTTGATACTACTACAATCTCTCCCCTTCTGCTCTTCTCTCCTCGAACATATGTATACAAAATACCTAGCAGTTGAATAATTAAAACCAACAGAAAAATCGTCAGTATGGAGAAATAGACAACTTCAACAATAGGAAAAGAACCTGTCTCGGCAATATTTTCTGAATTAGCTCCAGCCAGACCTTTGCCTACAATAGTAATCTCGGGGAGAGCTAAAGAAAAAGTCAACGCAGAATTCACGGGAATGGATATTAACGGGAAAACAAGTGTACATATTGAAGAAATCAAAAGGTATGTTCTCTGAAAGTTGTAACTGCTTTTTCCGGAGACAAGCAGAGCAAACATAAGATAGAAAAGTGCTCCACAAAGCAGTGATTCTATTAAATATGAAATTATTGACTCCATAAAAATTTATTTTTAATCAATGATTGTCCTTACCTGACATCTGTTTTTCAATTATCTCCATTATCTCGTTTGCCTCTTCCAGAGAAATTCCCTCTTTTTTGGACAAAAATGAGACGAGATTGGGAACGGAGTTAGAGAAAAAGGACTGAAGTACGTTCCCCATATAGCTGTTTAGGTATATATCCCTGTTAATTAAAGGATAATATTCGTGTGTTTTTCCAAAGCTGTTATGAGATACAAATCCTTTTCTCTCAAGAATCCTGATGATAGTAGATACTGTATTGTAAGCAGGTTTTGGTTCCGGAATATCTCCAACAAGGTCATTTACAAATGCCTTCTCCTTTTTCCAGAGAAGCTGCATTATCTGCAGCTCTGCTTTTGTAAGTTCGCGGATTTCTGGTTTTTTTGCCATTTTATATTCATTTACAAGTTTAATCCAAAATTAAAACTAATATTTTAGTTATGCAACTATTTTATTAGTTATTCGAAATTATTTTACATTTATTTATCTCTCATATTTCGTACCTTTGATGCAAATCTGCAGTAAAATATGACAATTGATGAGATAAAGGATAATCTGATAAAACTATCGGAGGAGTATAATAATCCTGAATATTTTCATAATGACCCAATAATTTTCCCAAAATTCTTTGCAGAGAAGCTAAGTACAGGCGAAGCCTCAGTTCAGGACGTTGAGATTGCCGGTATTTTATCTGCTCATCTTGCCTGGGGAAGACGAGATATGATTGTCAGGGATTGCACCAGAATGTTCGACGAAATGATGTGGAAACCTTTTGACTATGTAATGACTGGCAGATACAGAGATGAGGATAAAAGTCTGCATAGAACCATCAAATGGAGTGAGTTTGCCAAAGTATGCCAAAATTTAAAGTATTATTACGATAACAACACATCTTTGGAGATATTGGAACCGGAAGATATCCGTCATAATATTTTCGGACAGTCGCACTCTCCTAAGGCTGCGAACAAGAAAATCCATATGTTCAGACGATGGATGGTCAGGAATGACGGGGTTGTCGATCTTGGACTATGGAAGAACATTGATCCTGCCCACCTTGTTATACCCCTTGATGTACATGTTCACAGAACTGCACTTGAATTGGGAATAACTCAAAGACGGTCGGCAGATCTGACAACAGCAATGGAGATAACAGCTTTTCTCAGAAAGGTATTTCCGACGGACCCATGCAAGGGTGATTTTGCCCTATTTGCTTATGCTGCTACAAAGAACCAAAAAATTGGTTAAATTTGAACTTTAACACTAGAATGAGCAATCTTTTTATAATATCTGGATGTAACGGAGCGGGAAAGACAACTGCCTCATATACAATACTTCCAGAAATGTTGAACTGCAAGGAATTTGTCAATGCAGATGAAATAGCAAGGGGAATATCTCCTTTTAAACCGGAGAGCGTTGCTATTCAGGCGGGTAAAATCATGCTTGACAGGATAAAAAATCTTATTTCCGACGGCACAGATTTTGCACTTGAAACTACGTTGGCGACGCGTACTCATGCAATAATGATAAAGTATGCACAAGACAACGGATATAAAGTTTCACTGGTGTTTTTTTGGTTAAACCTGCCAAGTCTTGCTATTGAAAGAGTTAAGATGAGGGTGGCATCGGGGGGACATAATATTGAAGAAAAAGTTATAAGAAGACGATACGATATTGGAATAAAAAACTTATTTTCGCTTTATATTCCGCTTTGTGAGTACTGGATGATAATAAACAACTCCACTATACCGCAGGAGTTGATTGCTGAGGGCGGGAAAAATATGGAGCCCAAAATTTACAATAAACCAACCTACAATAAAATAATTAATTATGAGCGAATTAGAGACTAGAGAACTTAGAGATAACATTCTCAACGGTTTGAACATCTCCTTCCAACGTCTTATACAAGAAAAGAAGAAGAACAATTCGGAACTTGCTTTCTCCAATAAAGGAAAGGTAGTAAAAATTAAAGCCACTGAGTTGTAATTTTATATAATTATCCCAAAATAGATCCGACACATGCTAATAAGAAGTATTAGTTTGCTACTGCTCAGTATACTTAGCAGTGGTTTTCTTTTTTCGCAAGTCAGGTTTTCGTCAGCATTCGAATCGGGCAGCATGGGTGAGGTCAGGAGGATTGATTCCACATGGACAAAAGTCTCAGCAAAGGACTCCATTCTAACATTGTCTTACGATTTAAGTTCCAGGTTCGACCCATTAAATCCTGTAGACACAGCCCTTAAGCCTAGTGCCAGATGGTACTACTTCAGGATGGACGGTGTAAAAGGGAAGCAGATATTCCTGAACATACAAAATTCAGAGGCCATAAGACCATTTTACTCATACGATGGCATTAATTTCCGCCGCTTTGACGAGGGTGAGAACTTAAACAAGAGACAGGTAAACAAAATTTTCACACAGGATACCGTATTTATCAGTCATTTCATTCCATACAAATATTCTCGTCTTTCAAACAAGATTGAGCAATGGAGAAAATGTGAATATGTAGATTATCGTGAGATAGGCAAAAGTCATTTGGGAGTATCTATCCCGATGCTTACAATAACAGACAGGAGTGTTCCTGACCAAAACAAAAAGAGGATTTGGATCCATGGTAGGGCCCATCCAAGTGAGCAGCCTTGCAGCTGGCACCTGGAAGCTATGATAAATGAACTTACCTCGGGTAGCGAATACTCAAAATCGCTGCTCTCTCACTCTGTGTTCTATATTGTTCCCATGATTAATCCCGATGGTGTGATAGGTGGATTCTCCCGTTCTTCTTCTACAGGCGTGAACGTGGAGATAAACTGGGACAGGGAAGACTCGCTGACAACTCCGGAGATACAGGTTTTAAAGGCAATACTCACTGAACTCACAGAAGAGATACCATTTGATCTGTTTCTAAACATGCACTCTCAAATCGCAAATTCGGCCACATACTGGATACACACAGCAGAATCAACTTCCCCTGTCACTTATAAAAACCAGCTGCTTCTTTCTAACCTTACAGTAAACGAGAATCCATTCTATTCATCAAAAGACCAGAGCTTTTCTGATATGGCTCCGAGATATCCGGAAGGGTGGATGTGGAACCGGTTCGGTGACAAAACTGTTGCCATTACTTTTGAGACTCCTTATACCTACTATAAGGAGAACATAGATGGTGACTGGGTTTCAGTTGAGAACCTTTCAAGAATGGGGATGAACTCATTATACGCAATAAGCGATTATCTAGATATAAGCACATCCAGCCGTCTGCTTGTTAACCCTCGCATCATAAATAAAAGGAGATGGACAAAAACGTCAGGCAACAGCGATGTATTTTTTGAAGATTTCTTTCATAAAGCTTTATCAAAAAGAGCCAAAGTCATATTCTATGCTCCTGATGTAAAGCAGGGGGAGTATAAAATCTATAGCTGGAGTGTAGGTCCGGCAGACAAAGTCAGTCCGGATGGGAAAAACTGCTGGAGTGAGGTTGCTGAAGTAAGGCAGAAAAGAGATGGAAAACTAAGGTTGAGACTGAAGGCAGATAGTGTTGGTGGAGTTGTAGACAAGTTTCTTCTTGTAAAATAGAAGAAACTGTTTTTATTATCGGCCATCTTTTCTTAAATTTGCACCAGAAATGCGGAAATAGCTCAGTTGGTAGAGCATCAGCTTCCCAAGCTGAGGGTCGCGAGTTCGAATCTCGTTTTCCGCTCCAAATCCTTATTTACATTTTACGATTTCTGTGCAGCCATTCGCTGATGTAATTGTTCTATATAACCATCCCAGTTTGTAATAGCTTTACGTGCAACACCACTGTCCATAGCTGCTTTTGCAACCGCTGGTGCTACCATATATAGAAGTCTTGAATCTAATGGTTTAGGAATAATATAGTCGCGTCCGAAACTGATTTCAGAAGTATTGTACGCAGCGGCTATCTCTTCCGGAACCGGCTCCTTTGTCAGTCTTGCGATTGCAAGTGTGGCCGCGACCTTCATCTCCTCATTTATAGTTGTTGCTAGTACGTCAAGAGCACCACGGAAAATAAAAGGGAAACCAAGTACATTGTTTACCTGATTGGCATAGTCACTGCGTCCGGTAGCAAAAATAATGTCGGTACGTGATTCTTTTGCATCTTCATAGGTAATTTCTGGATCGGGATTGGCCAGTGCAAAGACGATAGGATCTTTTGCCATGCTTCGTACCATATTCTGGGTAAGAATTCCGGCAACTGAAAGCCCTACGAACACATCTGCTCCATTGATTGCCTCTTTCAGGGTGTCAATTCCGCGGGATGTTGCAAAAGGAAGTTTCCGGTCGTTTAAATCTTTCCGCCTGGTAGATATCACTCCCTTGCTGTCTAACATTACAATATTTTCAAGACGGGCTCCCAAATGAATATATAGTCGCGTACAGGACGATGCAGCTGCACCGGCACCATTTATTACAATTTTAAAATCTTCGATTTTCTTACCTGTCAGTTCGAGGGCATTAATCAGTGCTGCACCGGAAATTATTGCAGTACCATGCTGGTCGTCATGCATTAGTGGGATGTCCAGCATCTCCTTAAGTTTTTCTTCAATTTCAAAACACTCTGGAGCCTTGATATCTTCAAGGTTTATCCCGCCAAATGTGGGGGAAATTGCCTTTACCACCGCAATAAACTTCTGTGGGTCTGATTCATTTATTTCAATATCGAAAACGTCGATATCTGCAAATATTTTAAAAAGAAGACCTTTACCCTCCATTACCGGTTTTCCCGCTAGTGCTCCAATGTTGCCAAGCCCCAGTACTGCAGTTCCATTAGAAATAACCGCAACAAGGTTTCCTTTGGCGGTATAGTCATATGCCTTATGAGGATCTTTCTCAATTTCCAAACAAGGTTCTGCAACACCCGGAGAATAGGCCATGGATAAATCGTGTTGTGTTCTGTGAGGTTTTGTTGGTAATACCTCTATTTTTCCCGGTCTGCCTTCCGAATGGTATTTTAGAGCATCTGTCAAACTATTTGAATCCATCAATAATATATTTGAGAAATTATGTGTGTAAAATCTAAAAAAGTCGCAAAAGTATGAAATCCGCTCTAAACAACAAATAATAATGCGGAAAAAATAGAGAAATACTATAAAAGTGAAATGTGAAGAAGTGTAGATATAGTTTCCGGTGAATTCATCTGCCGTATATTTGTTGAGTTATTCCGGTCGAGCCATACAGCTTTCATTCCTGCATTAAGACTGCCAATATAATCTAAATCATAGTCATTTCCAATATATACACAATCCGATTCCTGCACACCCGCCATAAGGGCTGCTATTTGAAAGATTTCTTTCGATGGTTTTGATACTCCGACCTTTTCTGATATGACTATAAAATCAAAAAAACTCATAAGGTTGTTCTTTTCCAGTTTGTAAATCTGATCGAGAGAGGTGCCATTTGTAATAATACCTAATTTAAACTTGCCGACCTGAGAGCTGAGTTTTTTCAATAGAGGTATTGTATCTTCAAATGGTTTGCATGAATCAAGAAAAATATGGTGATACTGTTTATAGATAATATCCGCTTGCTCCTCATCTATATTTAAACCAAGGCCGGTCCAAAACTCAGTTACTCTGGAAATACGCTGCTGTTCAAGACTGATTTTGTTATTGAAGTAAAGGGTAAGATACTTATTTTTAATGTCCAGCCACCTTTGCATAATAGCCTCGCTATCATTAGCTCCGGTTAATGAATACTCTTTTATTATTTGACTGATAGCTTTTGTATGGGCACCATCGCTGTCTACCAAAGTATCATCCAGATCAAAGAAAACAACCATAAAATATATTTACGAAGAGAGTCTAAAAGGAATTTCTTCTGATAAGACGAAAATTGCACCTTGTTTTTCTAAAAGGTTTATCTGTGATCATTTTAGCTGCTAACTCCCCCATTTGTCTGAAATCGGTAGAAAGAGTAGTGAGCCCATCCAGAATAATCTCATTAATAGGTGATTCGTTATATGATATGATCCCAATATCTTTTCCTATTTTGCATCCTTTCATCTTGGCTATCCTTACAAGTTCTATAAGTTCAGAATCCAACTGACTGTTAAGGATCAGATAGACCTCCTGCTTCTGAATCTTGTCAGGATTTATTATTTTGTGTATCTCCAGACCGATATTGTTTTGATCACAAAACTTCTTTATCCCTTTTTCTATAAGAGGAGCATATAAACTTCCCGGCATAGAGATTACATTCAGCTTTTTAAACTTTCTGAGTGCCTCCGCTCCCTGGGAGAGTCCGTCATATATATCATTCTCGAAATCCTGATATACCGAACCAAAGTTACCCGGGAGCTCTTCCATATACCTGTCTAGCAGAATCAGTTTTCGGTTTGGGATTTTCCTGAGGATTTTTAATGCTCTTTTTTGTATTTCAGGCTGTAATGAAAAGTGAGAGGTTACCAGATAGTAATCGAAACGATCCAGGTTCTCTTCTACAAAGTGTTCAAAAACTGATATGTCCTGATTATGTAAACGAATTGTGATCTCTGCATTATCTCCAATATTAGCAGCAAATGAACTGTAGAGAACTTGTTTATATGAACTGATCTTGTCGAAAAGCAATAGTATCCTTGTATTCTTTCCCTTGTTGGTTACAAAAAAACCTTTACCATGGGCAGATTCTATAATTTCTTCATCTCTAAGGATAGAGTAAGCTTTTTTTACCGTTTCCTTTGATATTTCCAATTCAGCAGATAATTCGTTCATCGAAGGCAGATAGTCACCCTCTTTGATTTTATTACTATCTATAAGATCATGAACTGACTGAATGAGTTGTTTGTATACGGGTTTTTGAGAACTTAAGTCAATTTCAATTTTTGAATTCATAATATCTGTCTGGTCTTATTTCAGGTTTTATTATCATATGTTTAAAAAAAATTACGTTTTCTTTAAAAAACAGTAATTGATATTGCAAATTAAAAAATTCATAATATATTTGCACCACACTACACAACACTATATATATGCTCTAATGTGGTGTGGTTTGGTTTTGCAAAGGTAAATATTACTATAAATATAACTCTAAAAATTATTAAAAATAAACTAAACCCAGATTTAATGAAAAAAAGTGTTGGATCTAATGAATTATGGCAGTCCGCCCGAAGGGTCTGGACCGCAATGTTTCTGATGCTGTTTGGCAGTCTTGTCTGCTCAAATATGATGGCACAGAATCTGACTGTAACGGGTATCATAACATTCTCAACAGGAGAGCCTGTTCCAGGAGCATCTGTTATGGTAAAGGGGACAAAAAATGGAGCCTTCTCCGACTCAAAAGGAAATTACGTATTAAGTAATGTTCCATCAAATGCCTCAATTTTGGTATCATTCATTGGCATGGAAAGCCAGGAGGTTAATGTCGCAGGTAAAGGGCAAGTGAATGTTGTCCTTATAGAAGAGGCAATAAGTCTGAACGAAGTCATTACAATTGGTTATGGTACAGCCAAGAAAAGGGATCTTACCGGAGCCGTATCTGCAATTGGCGGAGAAAAAATAACAGCGCGTCAAAACACTCAGGTTGTAAGTGCCTTGCAGGGTGCAATGTCTGGTGTTACGGTTACACGCTCTAGTTCTGCTCCGGGAACCGGAGGTACAATAAGGGTAAGAGGTATCACATCCATTCAGGAGAGTGACCCACTTATAATTATTGATGGTGTACCTGCAGGAAGTATAAATGATGTAAACCCTTCCGACATAGAGAATATCTCTGTATTGAAGGATGCAGCTTCTGCGTCTATTTACGGGGCAAGAGCTGCTGCCGGTGTTGTGTTGATTACAACAAAAAGAGGATCGCGTGATGGTATGAGCATCGACTATAACTACAGCCTTTCTATGGACCTGCCGACAAAAATGCCGGAATATGCAGATGCACCTACATATATGAAAGCCCTAAATGAGAGAAACTGGAACGACACTCCTACCGGAGGTGAATATACTGTTTATGATAAAGACCTTATTGCTAACTATTGGTCACTCAACAAAGAAAACAGTGATCTGTATCCTAATACCGACTGGGTTTCTCTTTGTCTTAAAAACTATGCTCTCCGTAACAGTCATCAGCTTGGATTAGCTACAGGAAACGATAAATCTAAAACCAAAATAAGCCTTGGCTATGATGATGTTGATGGTCTTTTTAAGAGTAATCTCTCATGGAACCGCGCAACAATTCGTGTAAACAACGATATCAGGATTTCTAAGTGGTTTTCAACATCACTCGACATCAATATGAAGAGAACAGAAAGTACAGATCCTATGTTTAGCCCCTCTTATCAGATGAGATTCGCAGCTCCCGTATATGCAGGTATCTATTCAGATGGTCGTCTTGCAGGTGGAAAAGACGGAGCCAATCCATACGGGGCAATGATGTATGGCGGTACTTCAAAAGACACGAGATATCAGGCCGGCGGTAAATTATCCTTAGAAATAACTCCTTTTGATGGCTTGGTTATTACCGGGATATTTGCGCCTAATTACAATTTTGCAAAAGTTAAGGATTTTAACAAACAGGTATCTTATTATACCGCATGGGACGATCTTTCCAGCACTGATTTTCTGGACGGCACAAACACAACCGATCTTAAAGAGACACGTGCCGACAGCTATTCCATAACTTCGCAGCTTTTTGCCAATTACTCCAAAAGTATTGCAAATCACAACTTTAATGCAATGGCGGGTTACGAAGGATATCACTACTACTATGAAAATATGTGGGCATCACGTGGTCAATATGATCTTATCCAATATCCGTATCTGGCATCGGGTCCCGGAACATTCAAGGACAACAACGGAGATGCTTATGAAAATGCCTATAACTCATATTTTGGAAGGTTGATGTACAACTGGAAATACCGGTATTACCTTCAGGCAAACTTCCGTTACGATGGTTCAAGTCGCTTTCATAAAGATTTCAGATGGGCTTTCTTCCCTTCGGTTTCTGCCGGATGGGTGGTGTCACAGGAGAGTTTCATGGAAAACATAAGTTGGATATCACTACTGAAGGTGCGTGGATCATGGGGACAACTGGGTAATGAAAGAATAGGAAACTATCCATATCAGACAACACTGGATTTCAACAGCCCTACCTTATATATGGAAAACACTATTGTTCCTGTTCAGGGTGCTTCTGCATATCAGCTGGCAGTGCCTGATATCTCTTGGGAAACCACGGAGACTGCCGACTTAGGTTTGGAAATCAACTTTTTGAATGACCATCTTCGATTTACAGGAGACTATTACTGGAAACAGACTAAGGATATGTTGCTTAAGCTTCAGATTCCTAATTATATGGGTTATTCCGATCCAGATCAGAATGCAGGTATAATGAGTACCAATGGTTGGGATGTAGATCTGAACTGGAATAATCAGCTTGGTGACTTTAATTACAGCATATCGTTAAATCTTTCTGACTACAAAACCGTTATGGGTAATATGGAGGGCACTCAGGTATTAAGTAACAATCTGATGGTCAGAGAAGGAAGTGAATATAAAGAGTGGTACGGATATTTGAGCGATGGTATATTTCAGACCGCAACAGATGTCTCCTCATCTGCAGTTACATCGAGTGCAGTGAAAGCTGGTGATATTAAGTACAAAGATATAAGCGGTCCCGCGGGGATACCTGACGGAAAAATTGATGCTACCTATGACCGGGTATTGCTGGGCGGTTCTCTCCCAAGGTATAATTATGGTGGAAACATTAATCTTGATTATAAAGGGATAGACTTTATGGTTGCATTCCAGGGTGTGGGTAAGAAAAAATCTATGCTCACATCAGATATGGTCACTCCTATTCGCGGAGACTGGTACAATGTTCCGGGGATAATTGTTGACAAATACTGGAGCAACTACAATACCGCTGAACAAAATTCAGCAGCTCAGTATCCAAGGTTGTCAAGAACAGGTGAAACCAATAACTATGCTGCATCAGATTTTTGGTTGATAGACGGATCGTACTTCAGAATCAAGAATATAACCCTGGGTTATTCGTTCCCTAATCTTGGTCTGGAAAAAGTGGGAGTTAAAAAACTGAGAGTGTATGTTTCACTGCAGGATTATTTTACCTTCAGTCATTTCCCTAAAGGATGGGATCCTGAAGTAAGCTCAACCGGATATCCTATTACTAAATCGGTAATGTTCGGCGCTTCCATAAAATTCTAATTTTAACAGATTAAATAGTAATCAAATGAGACTTAAGAAATATATTATATTGGGAGTTGCTGGTACAGTCTTGTTATCATGCAACAATCTGGATCTGCAACCACTTTCGCAGGCATCAACTGAGAGCTGGTTCACAGACAAGACTCAGGTGGAAATGAGTCTGAATACACTCTATCTTCATCAGTTCTGGCCGATGTTCAAAAATGACTTCGGTGGTAGTATCATGTCGCTTGACGAACCTACAGATGACTGGATGAACAGAAATACACTTATTGTTTTCACAAATGGGACACTTAACGGAGACAACTCTACATTCATAAAAAATACATGGAGTTACTCATACAAGGCCATAAGCAGATGCAATACAATTCTGGAAAACATAGACAAAGCCAAACTTAATTTGACTACGGAGCTTTATGAACGTTATATTGCTGATGCAAAATTTGTAAGGGCATGTATGTATTCTAGACTTATTTCATATTTTGGCGACGTGGTATATTTTACTAAAGATTTGTCACTTGAGGAGGCATATTCACAGGTACGTACTCCAAAAACAGAAATTCTCGCACATATATATGAAGATTTTGACTATGCTGCGCAAAAGCTACCGTTGACCTATAAAGGGACAGAGATTAAAAGAGCCACAAAGGGTGCGGCATACGGGATGAAGGCTCGTGTAGCTCTCTTTTTCAAGGATTATACCGTTGCCCGCGATGCTGCAAAAAATTGTATGGATTTGGGCACTTATGAACTTTATCCGGATTTTGGAGAACTATTTCTTAGTAAAACCAAAAATTCCGTTGAGACGGTATTAGGGATCCCAAGATCTACAGAATATGGGACACCCCTTAACGGAGGGGCCATTACTGCATATCTGAGTCGTAACATTACCTCTCCGTCGGCTACTGCAAGCCCGTCATGGGATCTGTTTTGTTCTTATCTTTGTACAGATGGAAAGCCTATAGATGAGTCTCCTTTGTATGACAGAAAGAATCCTTTTATGAACAGGGACCCCAGATGTGCCGCTACAATAGTGGAATTCAACTCAAACTATTTAGGGTTCAATTATACACCTCATCCAGATTCTGCAAAATGCTGGAGTTACAAAGAGGGTAAACTGGTTACCAATAAAGATTCCAAAGGTAGTGACCAATATGCTTCCTATAATGGGTTGACTCTTAGAAAAGGGATTGACGAGGACTGGAGTGACGACCTTATGGCTGACAATGATAAGCTTATTTTGCGCTATGCCGATGTGCTGCTTATGTATGCCGAGGCTAAGATAGAACTGAATAATATTGATCAAACCGTACTGGATGCAATGAACAAAGTTAGGGCCCGTGCATATAAAGTAGATTATACATCAAACCTTTACCCTAAAATCACAGAAACCAGTCAGGCAAAACTACGTACGATTTTACGCACAGAACGCAGGATGGAATTTGCTTTTGAAGGGTTACGATACAACGATATTATCCGCTGGAAAATAGCAGAAAAAGTTATGAACTACACAAACTACGGTCTGCCTACATCACTTACTTCTTGCAAGGCTTATGTTAAAAGTGGTTACTGGTTTATACCCGGCATTCCTGATATTGACGAGAATGGATGTCCCGATTTTTCTAAAATGGCTAATTTATCTCAATGTCGGGAACTTAGCAAGCGTGTATTTGATGCCAACAAACATTATTTGTGGCCGATACCTACCGCAGATATTATGGTGAATCCCGGATTGGGGCAGAATCCTAATTACTAGAATTGATATATGAAAAGAGATCTCATTTTTGTCGGAATGGTTATCTTCTGTCTTTTGTCTGCACGAGCCATTTCTGCTGATATAAAGCAAGGCTTGCCTCAATCTTTAAAAGCTGGAATGGGTGAACTTATATATAGTAAAAATGGTCTTGAAATAAAGATGAAAGAGGGATGTCCTTCTTCTTTTGCAAAGGGTGGTACCGTATGGGCAATTACAATGCAGAACATTGAGGACAATAAACGAGAGACAGTAATAGACAATAATGGTAACGCTCCAGAAGTTATAAAGGTTAATAATGGTTTTAAATTGGTTTACAAACAGCTGTATCTGGACGGAAAAATATGGGACGTGTGTCTTGAACTTGTTTTTTCCGTCCATGCCGAGGCATTTAATGTTACAGGCTCGCTCGTAAACAACCAGAAAGGATGGGTTGTAACTGGTTTTACTGGACCGGTTGTAAACGGGATAGAGGCTAATCTAGATAAATTTCCATTGTTGATGCCTTGTGGTCTGGGACAGAAGTTTGTAAAAACACCTACACTAAAGGAACCGATTGATAAAGTAAGCTTAAAAGGTGCACAGGTATGGGAATTCAACAAGGCAGTATCATCCTATGAGCTGACATCTCACTACCCTTCACGTTTTGCAACAATGCAGTGGTGTTTGCTTGCAGGTGAAAAGGGTGGTTTCTATTTTGGAAGTCACGACAAAGGGCATGGATCAAAACACTTCAGGATAAGGTACAAACCAGAGGATAACTCCCTGGGATTTGCTTTCTCACACGATTTAGCCTGTGCGCCCGGAGAAAGCTGGAAAATTCCTTCACAGATAATGTACCCATATTCCGGTAGTTGGCACAAAGCGGCCGATTTTTACCGCAATTGGTTCAACACTTCTATTACTCTTCCGGATGTTCCAAAATGGGCCCAGAATGCATCGGGGTGGATGCTGACAATCATGAAACAGCAGAACAATGAGATAATGTGGGATTACAATAGTCTTGAAGAACTATGCAAAATTTCTGAAGAGCGGGGACTGGATATTATCGGATTGTTTGGATGGACATTTGGGGGACACGACCGTTTTTATCCTGACTATGACCCTGACCCTGCAATGGGTGGACGCGAAGCACTTGTAAAGGCACTGAAAATAATCCGGGAAAGGGGCAAACGCTCAATAATATATGCAAACGGACAACTCATTGACCAGAATGGCACTACATACTGGGGTGATAAAGGTAAGTATATAACAGTTCAAAAGAGAGATGGCACTCTCGATTACCAGAAGTGGCACAAATATACAGACGCTCCTGCCCGCTTTCATGGAATGGCTTGTCTGGGCTGCGACGAATGGTATGAAAGAATGCTTGATCTTGCCTTACAGGCCAATGAACTTGGTGCAGATGGAATTCTTTATGACCAGCTGGCAGTAACAGCACCTAAGTTCTGCTACGCTCCGGACCATGGCCATGCTGTACCGGCTGTTGTATACGAAGGTGACCGCTATCGTCTGCTCAATCGCATTGCAAACTACATGAAAACCATTAACCCGGATTTCATAATAATGACAGAAGGCTTGTGTGATGCAGTACTGGGTTCTGTTGCTTACTTTCACGGTTATGAAAATGGAGCTTATGTTCCTGCGCAGGAAGAGTTTTCTTCACGCCTCGATGGTTCCGCCCCTACTTTCATCTATCCGGAAATGTTCAAGTATACGTTTCCTGAAGTTCTTACGACATACCGTAATCCTGCTCCGGTAAACAACCGCCTTATACTTAACTATGCTACTGTATATGGTCTGCGGAGCGAACTTGAGGTTCGTTACTCTGCAGATGTAAGATATCTGAAAGAGAGCAGGATACCTGTGCCGGAAGACTATTGGAACGTAATAAGCAAACCGGATATCGACCTTGTCACCAGCGAGGACCCTGTTGCAGCAAAACTCTATTCCCTTGCAATAATTAATTTTCAACGGGAAAACTCCGACTTGTTATGGCATGGAAAATATGAGGATGAAAATGGGATATCTATTAAATGCAGTAAGAGTGTCATTGCTAAAGCTTTCGTTTCCGGGAACCGAATGGGTGTTGTTGTATGGAACACAGGATTGCAGGCTGAGCAGTTCTCGCTCGATGTTCCCGGCTACTCTTTTGAATATGCCACAGAGCCTGGCAAAGGGTGGGTAGATGCAGCCGGTAAGCTTAATTCTCAAAACATCCGGATGCTAGTATGGAAAAAGATATTTTAATTAATTTGTTATGGTGAAAGTTCCAAAAATATTTTTGTATTTTGCTGCAATACTGATACTTGCTTGTTCTGCAGATATTGACCCCGATAATAACGGAGGCGGTGGAGGAAATATATCAATAAAATATGAGGGTAAAGTTTTATGCAACCAACAAGGAGTTGCAGGAGTTGTTGTAAGCGATGGTACTAATTGCGTCTTAACGGATGGAAATGGAGCTTACTCTCTCTCTTATAACACTTCCGCAACCCATATTTACATCTCCTCTCCTGCCGGATATTCCGTTACTGTTGAGAACAGCGTGCCAAAATTCTGGGTGAGGCTGAATCAGATTTCTGACAAAAAAAATATAAACTTCAATCTAACCAAACTGGCCGTTTCTGACAATAAACACTATTTCATAGCTATCGGCGACCCGCAAGTGCGAAATACAACTGAACTCAACCTTCTCAACCCTATTCTTGACAATATAAAGAAGGATATCAGCTCTTTAGAACTTAATCCCGTTCATTTGATGGTTGCAGGCGATATTGTCTTCAATAAACCTTCCATGCACGACCAAAGTAAATCATATTTCAGTTCTGTAAACCAACCTGTCTATTATGCGATAGGAAATCATGATCATGTCTATTCAGCTTCTGAAACACCTGCTCTTACCAGAGACAAAAGTGCAGATTCAGTATTTATAAGACACTATGGCCCCACACACTTCTCGTTCAACAGGGGTCAGGTTCATTATATTGTTTTAGACAACATATATTTCAAGGGTGGAGCAGATGCCGATTATCAGGTGGAATTCACTCAGGAACAACTAAAATGGGTAGAAAAGGACCTGTCATTTGTAACCAAAGACAAGGCTCTTGTGTTGATGTTTCATGCTCCTTCCAAGTCGCGCTACTCCTCTGTTTACGGCAACAGTGCTGACCTGCATGTTCTTCTTAAAGGATATGCCAATGTGCAGATAATAAGTGGTCATACCCACTACAACTCCGTAATGGCAGATAATTCGGGAATTACAGAACACATCGTAGGGGCAGCATGTGGTGGTTTTTGGGAAGGTCCTGTTTGTCTTGACGGGGCCCTATTGGGCTACAAGATATTCGAAGTAAACGGAACCAGTTTTAAATGGCGTTACAGGGCATATACAGACCCCACATCTCAGTTCACTGTTTTCAAGCCTGAATCAAGAGCTCCCCTGCTCAGACCATCTGCAGAACTTCTGGTAAATGTATGGGATTGGGATCCTGCCTGGATTGTAAGTTATTCTGAAGATGGCGGAAACACATTTACAGATATGATCCGGATTGCTGAAAAGGCATTCGACCCTACCGCATACCACTACTTTGGTGCAGATGGTGAAAACCGGATTCCTACTCGAACCTGGATAAATGCATCTCTTACAGATCATATTTTCAAATGCGTCCCTTCTTCTGGTAAAACGAAGGTTATTATTAAAGCTGTCAATCGCTTTGGTATAGAGTTCCGCAAGGAGGTAGAATTATAACAAGAGTTAAAATTTAAAAAGATGAAGAGCGTAATAAATATCAAAAACACATATAAATGGGAAGTCCTTGCTCTCCTGTGGATTGCGTTTTTTGTCAATCAGGCCGACAGGCAGGTTTTTAATGTTGTACTTCCATTAATTAAAGCCGACCTGAGTCTGACAGATCTGCAGGTAGGTATGATTGCCACTGCCTTCAATCTTATATTTGCCCTTCTGGTACCTATGGCAGGTTATATTGGTGATCTGTTCAGCAGGAAATGGATAGTGACTCTGAGCATTCTCTTCTGGAGTATAGCAACAATGTTTACAGGCTTAAGCAATGGCGTGCTTATGCTGATTATTATGAGAAGTATTGCAACGGGCGGAGGTGAGGCCTTCTTTGGTCCTGCAAACTATTCATTGCTGGCAAGCTATCACAAGAACACCCGCTCCTTTGCCATGTCCATACACCAGACATCTTATTATCTGGGCATAATCGTAAGTGGCTATCTTGCCGGTTATGTAGGCGAACACTATGGCTGGAGAAACGCATTTTACATTTTTGGAGCAGTAGGCGTAATCCATGCTATTGTCCTGATATTCCGCTTAAAGGACAAAAGAGACAACCTGACTTCAGAAAAAGGGTTGGATGAAAAAGTTGCAATTAAGGAGAAAATTAAATTTCTGGAAGGATTTAAAGTACTCTTCACAACACCCAGCGCTGTTGTTCTTACAATTGGCTTCAGTGGATTGATATTCGTGATTACAGGATATCTTACATGGATGCCAACCTATCTCTATGAGAATTTTGGAATGAGTCTCTCTTCTGCAGGTTTTCACTCCATGTTCTACACCCATCTGTTTGCCTTCTTTGGAGTGCTTATTGCCGGTAAATTGTCGGACAGGATTGCCAGAAAGAATCCGGCAAGCAGAATGATGATGCAGGGAATAAGTTTGTTGGCTGCGGCCCCTTTTATCGTACTTATGGCTAACTCAACTGTGATGGTTACAATATTTATCGGATTTGCAGGATTCGGTTTTGCACGTGCATTTTTTGATGCAAACACCTACACTGTATTGTACGATGTTGTACCCGAGAAATATCACTCGTCAGTTTCGGGTGTAATGATAATGACAGGCTTTCTGGTTGGTTCTTTGTCGCCTGTTATATTAGGTTATCTTAAACCATTGTTTGGTCTTTCATTCGGAATTTCATTACTGGCAGTTGTATGGGTTGTTTGCGGGGCACTTTTGATTTTCACATCCAAATATCTTTTTAAAAAGGATTATGCTAAGGTACACCAACTATAGAGGCCTGTCAGTATGCTCTGTCGAAAACAGCTGGGTAAAGCTATATATTGCTCCCATGCTGGGTGGACGGATTATCCAGCTTGAACTTGATGGATATGGATTTTTCTATGTAAATCCTAATCCCGAAGGTTTCTGGTTGAATTTTGGGGGAGAGAAGATCTGGCCTGCTCCACAAGGGTGGAGTTCTTCTGATAAATGGCCGGGGCCGCCGGACCCTGTGCTGGATGGCGGACCCTATTCTATTAAAGAATTAGATGCTGGCACGGGAGAGGATTGGGTGAAACTCACAAGTCCTTTTGATAATTATACGGGATTACAAGTTACAAAAGAGATTCACTTATCGGAAATCTCTTCTGAAGTAATAGTCAAAGCATCGTTCCATAACCTTGGGAATCACCAGGTAAGATGGTCATTATGGCCCGTTTGCCAGATGAATACTCCGTTTGAGAGTCCGGAAAACAGGTATCAGATAATATGTCCTGTTAACCCGGAAAGCAAATTTGAAAATGGTTTTAAAGTAATGCACGGGCTTGCGAACAATCCTCAGAATAACTTCGATTCTTTTGGCAACCTAGTTGTAAGTTATCAGTATCTGGTATGCAAAGTAGGTCTTGATTCAAATGCAGGATGGGTTGCCTGGTTAGATAATGTGACCGGAAAAGTATTTGTTTACAAATTTGATTTCGATTCTCAAAAAGATTATCCACAGAACTGTTCAGTTGAGATCTGGACAACGGGACGCGGATTGACCTATTCAAGACAATTGAATGTACATAAAGATGACAGGACTGTTAACCCTCCATACATGGAAGCAGAGTTATTGTCTCCTCTTCATGAGATCCGTCCAGGAGAGAGTGCCCATTTTGAATACTGTATGGCAACTTCAACCATTCCTGCAAATTCAGGCATAAAGGAGGTTAACAAGTATGCCGTGATTGCATCCCCATTAAAAAAAGAGATAATTGGAAGCAGTATTACAATAGAAGGGAAATTTGGAGTCTTCACTAACGGAAATGTGAAACTTAAAGTAAACGGGACCTATATGACTGAAATGAGTGTATCCCCGACAGAGGGTATAAATATAGATTTTAATATAGAAAATGAGTTGTTTCAGAATGAGAGTACCTTTTTAATATCACTTGATCTGTTTGATGCAGATGGCCATTTTTTAGAAATAATCGATAAAAATTAAAAGTACAATATAATGAGTGCAAATAAAAAATTTGAGAAGGCAAAGGTGGGATTATTTTTGATTGCTTCGCCCAGATTCAAAAATATGGGAGAGGGCCAGAAACGTGGTACTTACCACCAAAGAAAAACAGGCGAAACCGAGAGACTTATAGATTCACTTAACACAACAATGGATGTTATATATCCGGGAATCGTATATGATAGGAATGACACACAACATGCAATGGATCTATTCTTTGCAGAGAAGGTAGATTTTGTGGTTGCACAATTCCTTTCATGGTCCGAAGACTTCGCCTGGATAAGATTTTTCAGGGATATGCCGGAAATTCCAATATTGTTTATTAATCCTGTAAAAGAAACGGTAGATTTCGAAACTACTCTGGATGAAGATGATTTTGTTGAGTTTCTCTCTTCAGGTACTTTGGTAGGCTCACTTGAAGGATCGGGTTCAATCACCAGACTTGGAAGGAAAGCAGTGAAAGTTGTAATGAGAAGCAGAGATGAGATTCGTGATGAGATAATTTCATTTTCTAAAGTTGCAAAGGTTCGCAGTGTGCTTCGTAACTCTACGTTTGGCCTGTTGGCAAGTTATAACGAACTGATGTGGTCAACTTATATGGATCCGTACAATTTCTTTACAAAACTTGGCCCTGAAATAAGATTCATTTCCTATTCCACACTACAGAAGGAGATTGATAATGTGACCGACGAAGAGACCACGTCCTACAAATATGCACTTACATCTAAATACTCGACTTCTGACGATATTGACAACGATAAGTTTATTGCATCTGTGCGTGCCTCTGTAGGTATTGCAAAATTGACAGAAAGGCTTGGAATAGATACTATGGTGTTTAACGACGTCGATCCTGCAATGTTCGAGATTATTGGGTTGAGGCCTGGATTTTATCATCCTTCATTTGAACGAAACCTATCTGTACTGGTTCCGGAGGCTGATATGGGAGCAGGCCTCATCACATTTATACTTAAGCTTATAAGTAGAAAGCATGTCAACTTTATTGAACCTTTCCATATTGAGGCTGCAGAGAACACCTTTGCCGCCGGACATGCCGGCCCTAACGACCACACCGACCCGAATCATGCCGGTAATGTTATTATTGCCCGTGACGTCAGGTTTGCAAAGACAAAATACAAATATGCAGGAGCTCCGTTTGCCTGGTATCGTTTCCCTGCAGCAAAAATGACAATGGCTCAATTTATTGAGTGCAATGGCAAGTACAAGCTTGTCTGTTCTCTGGTAGATTGTCTGGATAACAATAAACATTTGTTTGCCAGCTACTCACATGGGATCTTCAGACCATCCATGCCAGTTAAGGAGATGTTTGAAAAGATCCTTAAAATTGGGACCACACAGCACTTTGCCATAGTAGAAGGTGATTATCGAAAGGAACTCAGTACCCTTTCTGAGATAATGGATTTTGAATATTATGAAATTAACTAATTAAAAAATAGGAGAATAAGAGATGAGTTTTATGTTTAACCCACACCCGTATGACGATCCAACAGCAATCAACAAATTAAATCCGGGGTCGGAGACGGTCAGTTCAATTGTGTCAGGGACAAAAGAATCGGCAGCATTTTTAACTGAGCTGCTAATAAAGAAATTGGACGCAAATAATGGGAAAAATGTCATTATAGCATTGGATGGGTATGCCAGTGCACAATTCGACCAGACGGTCAACCTCATTTCCCAGAATATGGGAATGAAATCTGTAAAAGTTACAGTCATTAGTTTCTATGATGTTTATAAATCTACGGCAGAACTTGATGTTCAGTTTTCTGAAAATCTTCCCTTAGACAGGGAGAAGGACCCGGTATTACTTTATGGAAAATTGTTTAAAGGTACTTATGACGATTTGATGGATGCTCATAAGATTGAAGCACTGGAAAAGAAGCTCACTTCAATCAAAAACGACAAGAATGGTAATGAGATTTTTATTGTTTTCGGATGTGGTTGCGCATCAAAAAGAGTTCGCTCTCTTTACGATTACATCCTCTTTTTTGATGTTACCCCAAAGAAAGCCATTCTTAGGGCTAAAGGCGGACTATATACAAATCTGGGCGATAGTGTGGCAAGGCCTGTAAAGACAATGCTAAGAAGATGTTATTATATCGATTTTGAAGTGGCCGGACATCTTAGATGGGAGTTGTTCAGGACTAACGCCATTGACTTTTATGTATCAAGTGACGATCCGGAAAACATCAAGTTGATTCCATACAAATCGTTCAACACAATTATGTCTGCTCTTGCAAAACAGCCGTTCCGCTGCAGGCCTGTCTATATAGAAGGTGTCTGGGGGGGACACTATGTGACCAAACTGCGTCATCTTCCCGATACTATGAAGAACTGCGCCTGGGTGTTTGACCTTATTCCTCTGGAAGTGAGCATCGTTGCTGAGGTAGGAGATCTAATGCTGGAGTTCCCATACTTCACATTTGTCCAGAAGGAGGGAGAAGCACTTATGGGGGCAGAGTGCGTAAAGAAGTTCCATGGTTACTTTCCAATCCGTTTTAACTATGACGACACCTTTCACAGTAGTGGAAACATGTCCATTCAGGTTCACTCTGGACATCAGTATAATGTAGAAAACTATGGAGAGTATGGCAGACAGGATGAGAGTTATTATATAGTTGCAACAGGACATGATGCCAAAACATATGTGGGATTCACAGAAACTGCAGACCCTAAAGAATTTATACAATTAACCAAAAAGTCAGAAAAAGATTATACACCTATTGATTACGAAAAGTACATCAATTATGTAAAATCAGAACCTGGAATTCAGGTGATACTTCCGGCTGGCACTATTCACTCATCGGGAAGAAATCAGGTGATACTGGAGATTGGCAGTTTGACAATTGGCTCATATACATACAAAATGTATGACTACCTGCGTGCCGACCTTGACGGTAAACCAAGACCCATACACACTTTCCATGGCGAAAATGTTTTGGCTACAGAAAGGAACACATCGTGGGTAAATGATAATATCGTACAGAAACCGCAACTTGTAAAAAGTGGAGATGGATGGGCAGAATATATTGTTGGAGAGCATGATCTGGTCTATTTCAGTCTTAGAAGGCTGGAATTTGAAAAGACAATAGAGGGTAACACAGAAGGAAAATTCCATGTTCTTACATTAATCGATGGAGAAAAAGTGCGTATTGAATCTCTTGATAATCCGGAATTGAACTATACCCAGAACTATCTTGATGTAGTTGTTGTTCCGGCAAATATGGGAAGGTATATTGTCAGGAACCTGGGAAACCAGCCTGTATGTATCCACAAGACAATGTTAAAAGATGGATTCATCAATGACAGACCATAAAGCATATCTAGTAATTGATGTTGGCGGGACTTATTTAAAATCAGCAATTTTAAATAAGGAGGGAGAGGTGTTTGAAGGCTCCGCATTAATGTCCAGAGCTTGTTCCGAAGGTTCAAAAGAGGAGATTCTTGGAGCAATAAGTGAAACTATTCTTACAGGACTCTCTTTTTTAAAAAACAAAAAGCTCTCTCTTTACGGAATTGGAATGGCTTTTCCTGGTCCTTCCGATTACCGTAAAGGTATACCTTTGATGGAGCATAAGTTTAAAAACATACATGGAGTGGACCTCCGGGAATATATTGCTGGTATTCCCGGAGTATCATCAGAGATTCCTATTCGTTTTAAGCACGATGCAGATGCTGTACTGGAAGGGGAGCAATGGAAGGGTAATGCGCAGGAGTATAATAATGCTGCTGTTGTCACATTGGGTACAGGACTTGGTTTTTTCTTTTCACAAAACAGGATAAATCAATGTAACTCTCTGGGAGGGCCGGTGTTATCCATTTTTAAACTTCCATGCAAGGATGGAATATTGGAGGATTATGCATCCAAAAGAGGTTTCATTAAAATTTACAAAGAATTAAGTGGGAAAAAGGACAAAAACATTAAGGTTTCCGATATAGGGAGGTGGGCAGACGAGGGTGATGAAGATTCACTGCGTACATTCAGCTATATAGGCACAATATTGGCAGAGTCACTACTTAATATTATTATAGAGAGAGAAATTCAGTGTCTGCTTTTTGGTGGCCAGATCTCACTCTCCTTCCGTCACATGGAAGCTTCCTTGAAAAGAGGACTAAAGGGGGCCGGGTGTCTGAAGTTGATCTCCTCTGTAAGCAGTATAGAAAATTCCGCACTATTGGGTGTTCTTAAAACAATAATAGAATAGTATGAAAAAAACAGTACTTTTTTGTCTTTCAAATCTCGCAATATGTAGTTTTTCAATGGCACAAAATCAGAAGGTCAGTGATATTGTTTTATTCGATGCAGCAACAACACCGTTAAAGAGTGTCTCAGCATTGTATGGAGCATCCATAGACAGAAAGGATAATATCATTTGTATAGAGAATAAGGGAAACAATCTATATCCGGGGGTCTCCATAAAAGGTTCGTGGAACATAGGTAAGAGTAACCAGATAATGGTGGAACTTCAGAATTTTGATGATAAGGGAGATGTAACAATAACCGTACGTCTGGAGAATCCCGGGGCCGACCCTGACAAAGGTACAGGTGTGGTTGTCAGCCGTCTGAATGTACCCGCTGGAGGACTCAAGGAGCTGACAATATCAATTCCGTCTAAACCGCCCTATCCTGAAGTTGAGGCAAAATTGAAAGGTATGCGCTACACTCCGTATAAGCTCTCTCCTCTCACATCTTCGTTGGACGGCACCGGTGATATTTCAAGGATCGTGGTATTTATCAACAGGGCCAAACAGGACTGGAAGTGGGGTATAAAAAAGGTAGTAGCTAAAGTGGGACCGGATGAACAGATGCCTTCGTGGATGTATTTACCTTCAGAAAAATTTTTCCCCTTTATTGACATCTATGGTCAATTCATACATAAGGATTGGCCAGGAAAGACTAAGTCTGATAATGATCTTAAGGAAGAACTAAGAAGAGAACTGGCAGATATTGAAACTAATCCAGGTCCCTCTGACCGTTCCTTATATGGAGGGTGGAAAAATGGTCCACGACAAAAGGCAACGGGACATTTCTATGTCAAAAAAATGGTGGATGGTAGACCCTGAAGGGTATTTGTACTGGTCACACGGTGTGGTACGAGTAACTCCATCATGTGCTGTCACTCCACTTGACGACAGAGAATTTTATTTCACAAGTCTGCCAAAAGCAGATGATCCGTTTGCTGAGTTCTACACCACCCGCGACGAGTTGCTCTACCCCTACTATGTTGCCCGGAACATCAAAAAAACCTATGACTTCTCAGCTGCAAACATCAAGCGCAAATACGGAGAAAACTGGCGGGGAAAATATGCAGAGATGGCTCACAAACGGTTAAAAAGCTGGGGATTGAACACTATCGCCAACAGTTCCGACAAGTCTATCTGCATGATGGATAAAACTCCCTATACTGACCGGTTCGAGTTAAAATCACCAGACATAGAAGGAAGCAACAATGCATGGTGGAAGTTCAAAGATCCTTTCCATCCGGAATTTCGCACCAGCTTCAGAAAGCAGCTGATGGGCCGTAAAAAAGAGCTGGAGGACCCTTGGTGTTTCGGGTTTTTCGTAGACAACGAAATCTCATGGGGAGGTCCTACAGCATTGGCAGAATGGACATTACAGTCTCCTGCGTCTCAACCTGCAAAAATAGAGATGGTTAAACGTCTGAAAAAAAGATACAAAAAAATTGAGGATCTTAACAAAATCTGGAAATCGGGTTATGCGAATTGGGAGGCACTGCTTGAATCACAGGAAAAACCAGCATCCGGCTCATACAATGACTGTCTTGAGTTTACAGCCATCATTACTGAGGCATATTTTAAGAATGTCCGTGACGAGTTTAAAAAGGTAGCTCCAGACAAGCTTTATATGGGATGTCGATTTGCTGGTTCAAACGAAACCGCATTACGGATTGGTGCAAAATACTGCGATGTTATCAGCTACAATATATACCGCCGTTCACTTGCATCATTCAGCCTGCCGGAGGGAATCGACAAACCGGTTATGATTGGCGAGTTCCATTTCGGGGCCCTTGACAGAGGACTGTTCCATCCTAGCCTCGTAGAGACTGCAAATCAGCAAGAGAGAGGCAAGGCATATGGAATTTATGTCGAATCTGCTCTCCGTCACCCAAATATAATTGGCACACACTGGCACCAGTTCTCCGATCAGGCAACCACAGGAAGATTCGATGGTGAGGATTTCCAGGTTGGCTTTACTGATGTATGCGACACCCCATACAGGGAGACGATAGAAAATATCCGAAATGTGGGCTACAATATGTATAAAATAAGAAGTTCCAAATAATACCGGTTAAAAATGGATAAAATACGTATCGGTCTTTTCATACCTTGCTATATAGACCAGTTCTATCCTCAGGTAGGCATTGCCACATTTGAATTATTGCAAAAACTTGATATAGAAGTAGTTTATCCGGAAAAACAGACATGTTGCGGGCAGCCTTTGGCCAACAGTGGGGCAGAAAAGGAGGCAATTCCCGTATATCAGAACTTTGTCCGCAATTTCAGTGAGTTCGACTACATAGTCACACCTTCCGGAAGTTGTGCCTATCATGTTAAGGAACACTACAATATTCTTGAGCAAACAGAGCAAGTAAAAAGAGTAAGGGCAAACATCTACGAATTATGTGAGTTTATTACAGATATTCTAAAAATTGATGACCTTAAAATTGATTTCCCCTATAAAGTGGGGATTCATCAAAGCTGTCATGGTCTCAGGGGGCTCAAACTTGGATCCTCGTCGGAATTGATAACAACGAGATATTCCAAGGTTCACAGATTGCTTGAAAAGGCAAACGGGATAGAGATTATAACACTTGACCGGGAAGACGAGTGTTGTGGTTTTGGTGGTACTTTTTCTATATTTGAGCCTCATGTCTCTGTAAAAATGGGAAAGGCCAGAATAAGTGACCATGAGCGTAATGGTGCCGAAATTATAACTGCCACAGACATGTCCTGTCTGATGCATCTTGAAGGGATAATAAGAAGAGAGAACAAGAAGATAAAGGTAGTCCACATTGCCGAAATCCTTAATAACAACCGATTATGAAAGGACACTCATACAAGGCAGGTATTTTTCTGAAAGACGAATCCCGCGCCGACTGGCATGACAAGACTCTATGGATGGTCCGCCAAAAGCGTGATAAGGCAGCCCGGTCGGTTGCAGATTGGGAAGATCTGAGAGAGAGAGCATCAAGTATAAAAGAACAAGTATTGTCAAACCTTGATTTTTATCTGTCGGAGTTTGAACAGAGGGCCGTGGAAAATGGCGTAAAAGTACATCGGGCAAGCGATGCACAGGAATTCAATGAGATCGTTTACAAAATTGTCACCGACAATAATGCAAAATTGGTTGTAAAGAGTAAATCCATGCTTACAGAAGAGTGTGGACTGAATACATTTCTTGAACAAAGAGGATTAGAGGTTGTAGACACAGATTTAGGAGAGAGAATAATCCAATTCCGGAAAG
>Ga0209417_1002329_pt1 | contig 29728 bp, 42 predicted proteins | sample RifGroF2_FD_184002 | JGI IMG/M metagenome (GOLD analysis project Ga0209417, IMG submission 184002) | Groundwater microbial communities from Rifle, Colorado, USA - Groundwater F2 (SPAdes) (version 2) | ecosystem: Environmental > Aquatic > Deep subsurface > Groundwater | place: Rifle, Colorado... | reverse complement strand
GGTGTGGGGCCTGGGGGAATATCCCCGGAAATGAGTCGATACCGCCGGCGATGGTAATCGGCTAAAGCCGACGATAAGGTACTTATTATTATTTTGCATTAACGGGTTCTTTTCTTAGATATCGTTCAAACATCTATCAAGCCATTGACCTACGACCCAGTGCCATTATATCGAAGCAGATTTTCAGAAAAACCAGATTTCTGATTGCTTTGCCGGCGCGGAAGCCGACGCCGCAGACCGAGTTCGACGGAGCGGTGTTCAAGTAGAGCGCGAACACACCCGCGTCCGCCTCGTCATCGAAGGCGCCGCCACGGAACGCCGCGCGCATAATTCTGCTTTTATAGAACCAGTAATGGTCATTCCCGAATAATGGATCTTCGTCTCGTCTTGTTTTTCCGGGGATGGCAAAAGGCTTCAAATCGTTATCATTGCTCAGGGCCGTAATGTGATCCCCTGTATTCATGCCCTTGGTCATATCGATGGGAACATGATTGACGATGCAGAATGTTGCAGGACCATTTCCGGGGCTGGATGCGATTTGGAGCTGGAGAGAGTCTTTCTTGCTGTCCACGATATGGTAAAGCCCACCCCGGGCACTATTCGCCTCTGCAATATAAGCCATCATGCCCCTGAATGCTCCGGTCTCCCACTTCTTGAGCCAGTTAATTCCTGCGCCATCTACGGCCAGGATCGGAGAATTGCCCGAACCACTGATCGTTCCACGGCCGTATGGACTGCCTGTGTAAGAGACGTCCAACGATCCGAGAACATCAACATGGCCGTCGTCCTCCATAAAGAGGCCCATAACCCATTGCCAGGTCTCTGCATGGGGATCAAAATCGAGTTCATCGAGGCTCTTCGCCTTTTTCCAGAAATGGGCCATGGACGCCCACTGGTACGCCGTGATCAAATGCCAACCCTTCCCCTTATCGGCGCAAGAGATCATAGCTTCGGGCAATGTCTTTCTTCGCAACGGCATTTTGTTTTCGGATGCCATGTGCCGGTCCAGGGAGAATCCGCCGAACGTGACTCCTGGGACTTCTTTGGTCTTGAACGCCGGGACATACACCAAATTTTCGACTTCCTTCTTTTTCATATACCCTCCTGTGTTTGATGACGTGTTGCCGCTCTGACGGCCTCTTTGATCATGAAAAGGATTTGTCCTTCCGGGTTCCGTCTCTGATGGTGGTGACAATAAATCTCGAACAAGCGATACATCAGAATGTCTGCTCCGGAGAAGCTGAGTTGAATGACAATCGACTTCATGGATTTGGCTTGGGAAGGAACGACCCTCGTGGGGGTATTATCTGCCACCCGAATAAGATCGGAAGCACACCGGCTGCATAGATCTCCGAAATCCGGATCCACTACCCAGGAACACCCACCTTCACAGGCATGATCATCCGTGCAACCGCAAATCCGGCAAGCCCTGACGCCGGACGGACCGAGTTCCTTTTCGGGCGTCGCCATCGGATGAACCGAGCCAGGGGATTTCTTTCCCAGGATATTTTCTGCACGTTGCCGCGTACGTTTCAGGGATTCATGAAACTCTTCTGAACGCGTTTTACTCAGGGGAGGCGGATATCCGCCAGCCGGCAACGGGGGCGGATCCCCGCCGGACGTTTTCTTTGGGTGTGCGATATCGCGCACACGATCTCCTGGGGCTTTTGCGGCCTTCTTCTTCCGGGGACCATCATACCGCGGACCCTTGAGATCGCTCCGTTCGACTTTTGCCCGGACCTCGGCCAAGGCGGACGCCCGAAGCTCCGGATCCGGATTCTTTTTCGCCATCTCCGCGCAGATTCCGCAGAGTCCTTCGCGGATGATGCTCATTTCTTCCCGCTTGCAGTTCTTACACGTAGCCCTTTTGCTCATATTTCCCTCCCCTTTTTCGGCCATATATGGTTCAACCCCGCCCGGCCAACGGTTCCCACACTTCAGACAGGCGATGTACTTGCTGCCGGTCCAGGGCTCGTCATCCAGGTACACCGCCGTCGATTGGCATTTTCCGCAATGAGGAAAGCATCGACGGGATTCGGTCAATTCAAAGCCTCCTTCGCGGCCTCGATGCTCTCAACATTCTCGAGGGCCAGGCGGAATTCCAAGACAAGGCGTCCGCGGCGGCGTCCGTCGATCGGCCTGGCTTTGACGGTGACGCCCGTCCCGGCGATCCGGTTCCGGATCTCGGAAATCTTTTTGTGGTATTGATGGATCTTGAGCTGCCTGACAATTTCGGATGCGGTGACCGGACCGCACGTCAGGCGATCGTATAGCTTGCGCGACTGCGTCCCCCAGCGGAAATATTCGCTTGCGACAGGTGTCCCGCTCATGAAATCATCTCACATCTTAAAAAAGCCGATGATCATATACCCCAGGGCTGCCAGCCCCAGGGCCGTGAATGCGATCGCGTTTTTAATAAGCCACTTTTGCATATACTAGCTCTCTATTGTGGTCATTCAACCTGAAAGGCTCATCTTTGATATGGGATTCAGGTGTGGCCATTTTTGATAGATTTCGGCTCGTTCCTCCGGGGTCACTTCCATCAAGTAGGCATGATCTTTTTCGATGGCCAAATCTCCCGCCGGCGTAAAGAACACCGATTCACCTGAGTTCAAGCATCCCGCGAACGTCCAAGAAAGAGTCCTATTGGCTTCAAAAACAGCAGACGATGTACTCATCCAAGCACCTCCCCAATCCAAATCAGGATATCCTTCAAAAACAACGCTCCAAACATCACGGCGAACATAAGCAGGCAGGCGCCGATCTCCTGCAGGGCCTTCGGGGGACTTTCCTTGAAACCCCAAAGGAGAATTTGCCATCCCCCGACATTCACATATGATTGTGTCTCATGGCTCTTCATGGCTTGCCTCCGTTTCGAGGTTGGGTCCGTTCCCCACGACGGACCCAACTACCACTACACCACGCGCCGCTGCTCTTTTGCCGCCTTATCGCGGCCCGGAAGAAGCATGACCGGGGTTCCGCAACCGTTTGTAGGTTCTGCCCGGGGCCTCTCTACTCGTTTGCGGGGCTTATAAATACAGGTTCTGCGGGCTTCATTCGGCAGGGGCTCATAGTCCGGGACTACCCCGCCGCGCTTCTTGAATGCGATCAGTGGCTTGACATCCCCTTTCGCCAGCGCCGGGATAACGACGTTGAAATATTCCTCCGATCCGGGCGTGGGTGGTTGCTTCCCCTCGATTACGATCCCCTCCAGGAGATTCACTCTGTCCAGAAGGTCTTTGATCTGCTGTTCAATGGTACGGGGCATGTGCTTGATTCCTTTGTGGTATACCCGCTGTGCATCATGATCACACCGAGGTATACTTGCATGTCAAAAAAAAGAGTCCATCATCGCAACAAATCTTTCAGCGGTTTGTTCGCTTTTGCTTGAAGAAGGAGGATTTCACCAATGTCACGAGAGGCGCATTCGATCACGCGGTCATGGCAATACTCAGAAATGGAAACGCCCAGCCTATTTGTAAGCAAGCGGAGCATTGAAGTAAGGTCATCAGTGGCTGTAAAAGTAATTCGTTCGGTTTTCTTGCCCAGATCTAAAAGGACATTGTGGGGTTTGTATGAAAGATCGAGGGATATTTGTCCTGATTTCATCGTTCACCCTCCCCTTAAAAATTTAATTGTTTTTCTTTTCCCCATTGTGTATATGTCCACAATGGGGAGTATTTCTATCAGCCTCCGGAGGCCAGGCCGACAATACCGTTAAAAGCTCCTCCAGGAGGGCCTGGGCTGCCTTCCCATGGCGATAACCCGTCAACGCCATGCTGAGGATCTTCTTGCTGACGGGCAGGCGCAGATGCGGAGCAATGATCTCGTATGAACCCGGCCGATCGAGCCCGAGATCGACCAGTTTGTGTTTGACCTCCTTGCGGAGGGCATCTATTTCTTGAGGGGACATAGAAATTTACCAATATCGAACAAACATTGGAACTTTTGCGATAAGGCCTGATGAAAACGTGCGAGGCCGTTATTGCCTTTGGATTGACGATGAGAATTTGGGGTCATATGATTCGCCCCAGCTTGCGGCAGATGATGTTTATATGTGTGCAACGGGTTGGACGCCATGGGATGAGCAACAAACGGTTGATCATCCGGAAGATTTGAGCGAGTGGAGGAAGGGTTCGTAGGGAGGTATTCCGTGATGGTCTCGGACAGATGGCGCGCGTTAATCGCATCCAGGCGAAATCGCACGGTCTCACCGGATTCAAGAGTTAACCCTATTCCGATGCAGCCGCGCTCTCGCTCATAGGCCGTTGTGTTGCGCCAAAATGCGGGGAGGTAGATTGCTGGTATTTTTATCATGACTTGCCTCCTCGTTAAGGTTTAGGGGTTGATTCTTAATCTCTGGGGTGGATGAATACACGATTCATCAAAACATGTCAAGCATTTTTTTAATTTATTTTTTGAATCATGGATGAAATTACACAAATACTTAAAAGATTGATGGATTCTTGCGGCTACAAGACGGAAGGGGCGGTTGCAAAAGCCGTTGGGGAAACGATCTCCAATTTTTCGAACAAGAAAAAAACGGGGACGATAAAAAATAAGCTACTCTTGCTTGGCGTAGAAAGAGGTTTGCGTCTTGAATGGCTGCGTACCGGCCAGGGGGAAAAGCTTTTATCCAGCGAGATCGAGAAATGGAAAGGTAAATATTTTGCCCGCACGGAAGAGCTGGCCGAAGCTCAAAGCGTAATAGCCAAATTTCGGAAGAATTATGACAAACTGACCTCCCCTACTCCTGGAGCAAATGCGCCGGTGGCTTCATCAGGAAAAGGGGGAACGTGATATATCTATGACAGAAACTGGCAAGGAAATGTATTTTGAGAGTCTATCAAATCGCGGGGCTTATTATAAGGTCGATTTCGATGAGACGAGCTGTTCCTGCAAATATTTTCAAATCACGCTGAAAAAATATTCCATAGATGATCCCCGCCGTCTCTGTAAACATTTAATTCAGGCTTTCATGGAAAAGGGAATTCCTGAATCGTTACAACCGTTCAAAGATGAAATAAAACAACGAGCGATTCGAGGACAAAGTTTTTTGCCGTCTATGTCTAGTATGCAATCAATGAGCCCCCCCATACCCGAGGGAAGTATAAAAACCATAACCGCAGCTAAAAAGAGAAAATATGTTCACCTGACGGGCTTAGGTGACGGGAATTCCATCCGAGCTTCCGTTGATTTAGAAACCGAAGAGTTCAACCTTGAAATTTATAATGACATGGCTTCTGGCTCGCTCAGATTGATGCAATGTGTTTTGCCAAAAAAATACAAATATATGGAAAATGCTCTGCTTGAATGGATCTCACGTGAATATAGGAAACTTATGAATTTTGGAAATACAGGAACGTGATATATCTATAAGGTTACCGATGCCACGAACAAAAAGATCTCTCTCACTAATTGTTAAGTTTGTCGATGGCTATGCTGATGGATGGTTTTTCGCCGTTGGCGAATATTTCAAAGACCAGTTGGACATTCGGTTTACCGAGCGAATTGAGCCGGAGCTCATTGATGGGCAAATACAATATGGATGGGTCAAAAAAAACGAAAAGACCAGAAAAAGAAAACTGACCAAAAAGGTATTTAAATGGACGCAGGGGAATGCCTATTCCTTTGCTCAGGGCCATGTACTCTATGACTCAAAACTGGCAAAAAGGCTGATATGGAAAGAAGCAATGAAGCACATTAGTCTTGTATGCCAAGTGACCAGCGCCACGTCTGATTTGACCGATGAGAAAGGTTATTTCATCCACGGTTCTGTGCATTTTGATCTATTGAGGCCCGATGAACACAAGAAAACACTTATTACGGATGGACAATATCACTTATCCCAACATGATTTTGTCAATTTTCTTAAAACGGGGAGCGGGTTGCCATGTCCATGATCCCCTGCCATGAATGCGGCAAGATGAAGAGCGACTCGTCCGGACGATGCCCCCATTGTGGAGCCCGGCATGATTATGGGAGCTATGCCTGGGCGCTGATCATCACCATTGTCTTGGCCGGACTGCTGACCATGATCTTCAAATGCGGAAACTGATATGGCCCTGATCATCAAATGCCGTTCTTGTCGCCGCAGGGTGCCCCAGGGGACGATCGACTGTCCGGACTGTGGATCCATCGCCTTTCGGTTCGCGATCGATTACTGGCCGAACGGGCGGCGTGGAGGGCGGAAGAAGATCACGCTCCCGGCGGAGACGGATCTCGGAGAGGCCAAAAGACACGAACGGGTCCTCATGGGCGTGAAGCGTCGGCCCGTTGTCGTCGCATCCTCCTCGTTATCCACCGTGGCGGATCTGTTTCCGGGTTATCTCAAATGGTGTCGGGTGGGGGATCGGCGACGGCCAGGGACTTGCCGGGACATCAATCTGACATGGGAGAAGTCGATCAGCCCCATTCTAGGACAGTATCAGGTTCGGGACATTGCGCCGGAGTATTTCAGCCTTTACCAGCAGAACCGGGCCGGGAAGGTGAAAAACAGGACGGTGAATAAGGAGCTGGACTACTTCGCCGGATTCCTGAAGTGGTGCCGGCGGGAAAAGAAGATCGATATCCCGGCGATCCACTATGAAAAGCTGCCATGCTCGAGGCCCCTTCCCGTCGTCCTGAGTCCGGAGGAGGTCAGTCGAATCATGCAGGCGGCGGAACGGGAGCCGTTTTACAGGACGTTTTTCCTCTGCCTGTACGCGCTCGGGTTTCGGTTTTCAGAGGTTCGCTTTTTGAGACTGGAAGATTTTGACTTTGAGAATCGAGCTGTGAAGGTCCGACAGAAGGGCGGGACGGAAAAAGTCTTGCCCCTGAGCGATCAGGTCATCGATGCGGTAAAAGATCTGGTGGATCTATGGCCGATGAAGCCCAGGGAATATCTGTTCGGGTTAAAAAAAATGGAAGGGGAGCCGATCGGGGATGTCCGTGCAGCAATCAAACGGATCTGCAAGGCGGCGGGGGTGACAAAAAGGGTGACGCCACACCTGATGAGGCATTCAATAGCCAGTCACCTTATGGCCTCTGATGTCAACGCTTCAATCATTCAGAGATTCCTCGGGCATAAAAATATTCTTACGACACAATGGTATTCTCATGTTTCAATGGCTGATCTCAGGCGGGCGCAGGGCTTGTTTTCCGGAGAGGTCTCTACGGGAAATCCGCAGAAATAAAGGCCAGTCTCTACACGAGGGCAGTAAATTTATTTCAAATATTCGATATGATTGTTTTTTTACAAGACTTTTAATCCGTTGGTCGCGGGTCCGATTCCCGCACGACCCACCAATAACAAGGGCTTCCCGAAGGAGGCCTTTTTCTTGGTCTCTACAAGTCTCTACGCTTTTACCGAGTTCTACCTCATCGCAAAACTATCCGAATCGATTGCTTCGGGTCGCGCGATCTTGATTGCATGGATCACCTCATGGCCAATAATATGGGGCGGGAGCAGCAAGCCCTCCTTGGGAATCTCCCGAATATCGAACCATATCTCGATGGGAAACCCTGATACAGTCGCCTGTTGAACCGGCCCCCATTCCGGATGCTTGCTCCTCCATTGCTTATCCCAAGCGGTTTGCTTCTCGGCTTCACTTCCAAAACCCCTGAAACGAATTGTTAAAGTAGTATCCAGCGTGGACTTGGTCGGCTGGCTGATGCTGGTGAACCAGCCTTGATAGTCGTTGAACAGCCTTCCCCCGGTTCCGAGTTTGTCTGTCCCGTTATTGCAACCGGCGAGAACCGCAAAAAAGAATATGATTAAAACAAGCCTTCTCATCAATGAATATCCTCCGCCAGGATCCCGGCGGATCTCATCACGCTATTCCGGATCCGGAAGCTGTCCGCATATCGGCAATGGCCGAGCCAGGACGTTAAGTGAGGGCGGAAGCTCTCCCAGGTGATCTCTCCCGCGCGAATCTGGCGCACCAGTTTCTTTAATCGTCGCCTCGCCCTCTTGACATTCGCTTTTCTGAGTAGACGATAATTCGGCCAGATCCGGTATCCCAGGAAATCCACGCAGCGCGGATATATCTGGAAAATCTGTGTTTTGCCATTCAGGGAGAGATGGAGCCGATCGTCGAGAAACGCGGTGATCTCCTCCAACACATTGTGCAGGCGGACCTTGTCTGCATCGAGGAGCACGAAGTCATCCATATAGCGGATGTAGTATCGGATCCGGAGCGTCTCTTTGACAAAATGATCCAGCTCGTTGAGATAGACGTTCGCCCATAGCTGCGAAGTCAGGCTGCCGATCGGGAGCCCCCGATCGGTTTCGGTGCTGTCGATGATGGTGTCGATCAGGGAAAGGGTATCCGGACAGGCGATCCGGCGGCGAAGTATCCGCTTGAGGATCTCGTGATTGATCGACGGAAAAAACTTCGTGACATCCGCCTTCAGGCAATAGACGCGGCCCCAGCGACGACCGGCGTCCCGGAGGAAGCGGGTTGTCCTGAGAACGCCGGAAAGAACACCCTGGCCGCGGCGACAGGCGAAAGAATCGTGAATCATGGATAGCTCGCAGATCGGCTCGATGACGGTGCATAGCGCGTGGTGGACGACGCGGTCCCGAAACGGCAGGGCCGCGATGAGGCGCTGTTTCGGCTCGTAGATTGTAAAATATTTGTAGCGGCTGGGATGGTAAGTCTTCCAAATCAAATCGTTCTGGATGTTGATCAGGTTTTCCTCCAGCTTGGAGGAAAAACGCAGGACCTCTTGCTTATAGCGCTTCAATCGGCGTGCCTTGAGATAGGCCGCGTGAATGTTGTCGAATTCGCAGATTTGAGGATACAAACCGCTATATGTTTTCATGCCGCTCCCGGAAGAATGCGTCCTGTTCGTTGTCTACTGAGGGTACATCCCCTTTTTTATTTTTCACCTTACGGTGAGGGTCATGATTCCAAAGCACTCTGCACTGCGCCCGGGAAATGTTATCCCGGCCGTCTCGCTGAAGAATCTTTCGTTTTGCCGGCGCGGAAGCCGATGTTGTAGTTCGAGTTCGACGGAGCGTTGTTCAAGTTGAGCGCGAACACACCCGCGTTCGCCTCGTTATTGAAGTTGCCGCCACGTAACGCCGCGCGCATAATCAACCATGCCCCTGTTTGGCCGTCCCGGAATGATCCGGGACGGAGCTTTTAATCCACCCGCCGAGCAATTTACCGATCTCGTCGATTCGCTCGCAGTGGTGGCCATATTTTGACACCGACATCATCTTCAAATCTTTCGACAAGCGGATCAGAAAACGTAGTTTCTCCAGAGCGATGTCGAGTTCATAGAGCATCTCCTTTTTCTGGCGCAATTTATTGGCATGAACGATCATCATGCCGATATCCAGCATGGCATTTTCGATCTGTTGACCGAGGACGAACCGCTGCTCCTTCGGAAATCTGCCGATGATCGGAAACGAATAGAGCATTAAATCATAATGCTTCTGGTAGATGATCAATTCGTTCGTTCTCGACATTTTTTAACTCCTCCCTTTTCCTCGGAAAGACAGATAGTCTGAAAAAGCAGATTTCAGAGTGCCTTGCCGGCGCGGAAGCCGAAGGAGGAGTACGAGCCCGACGCAGCGTTGCTCAAGTGGAGCGCGAACACACCCGCGGACGCCACGTCAAGGAAGCTGCCGCCACGCAACGCCGCGCGCAATGAGCTCTTGTCAAAGTAATAAATGTCGTTGCCATAGGCCGCCGCGCCAGTCCCGTCCGTCGTCGCGGGGATCGCGAACGGTTTCAGGTTGGCGTCTGCATCTCGGAGCGTCAGGATCTTTTGTCCGGAGGAGCACCCGCCGGAGACATCCGTCGCGATCAGTTTGAAAATGCAGAACGTCGCCGCGCCATCGCCGGGGGCGGCGCCATTGGCCAGGATCAACGTCGTGGGAGTCGTGTCTACGACCTGATAGAGTGCGCCCGCACCGCCGCCCGCTTCGGCAATGTAGCACCAGCAATCGGTGTTGAATTCATCCACCGTCCATGCTTTCAGCCAGTTGATGCCGGCGCCGTCGAGCGACAGGGTGGGGGTCGCGCCTCCGGATCCAGAGATGGTCCCCCGACCATAGGGAGAGCCGGTATAACTGACATCCAGATTCGCCGGAACGTAGGGATATCCGCTCGTGGCCATCATCAGGAGGATCCATTGCCAAACCAGGCCCTGCAGGTCGAAGACGCCCGACGCCAGGTGGTTATGCGCCCAGGTGTTCGGACCCGTACCGGGAAGGGCGCGGTGATATCCGCCGTTTTCGCCGTGCAGATGCTTGTCGAGGGAAGCGATCTCGGTCGTGAAGGTGATATCCGAGGGCGGATCCACGTTTGCGTTTCCGCCGTGGGGCTGCGTGCCATACTTCTTGGCCAGGAACGCCAGGGCGGCATACTCGAAAGCCGAAAGCAGATGCCAGCCTTTTCCCCGGTTGCAGCAGGCGATCATCGCCTGAGGGAATGTGATATAGTCCCACACCGGAACGCCGGCCTTCGAAATGGCCGGGACCGCCGCAGCCGCGCCGGCGGGGGCGACATCGGGACTGCCTTCGGAAGGGGTGGCGTTCGGCTGCGAACAGACATATTTGTCCGCCAGAAATCCGCCAAACGTGACGCCCGCGACATCCGAGATCGTGAATTTCGGGATCAAAACGTGTTGCGAAATGAAGTTCCCCATGATTACACCCCCTCCTTTTCCGGCGTCAGCTCGAGATCGCCGTTGACCCGATAGGTCTTGAATTCATCGATTGTCAGTCCTTTGATATAGGCCAGATCCCCGTCATTGGACAGCCACAGAAAACCCATATCTTCTGCATTCGTCTTGAGCGCTGCCATGTCCGCGCATTGAATCCGGCATGCCACGCCCCAGTAAAAATAGCTGTCCTTGCCGGCGAGCGAATCATACCCGCGCACCACCTTTGGATTGAGATCCGCTGTTTTTTCAAGAAGCTCCTCGATCCGGACGATAGTTCCCGGCAACATGCCGGTCAATTCTGTTCTGATTCCCATAACGTCTCCTTTTCCGCCTATGCTAATAGGCTATGATTTCAAATGAGTTTTGAGCCATCACGACCGCCCCGGCCAGCATAGTATCAATATCCGGCAGGGTAAAATCTCGATCCCCGGTAAGCCCGCCTGTTTGTAAATCCGCCTCGTTTCCGCCGGTGTTGATTTTGAACGAAGTAGCCGCCGTGCCGGTATCTGTGTTTTGGGCGTGCTTTTTCGTCACTGCATCGGCGACGTCCGAATCGGTGTTGGTCGCCGTAGCCGGGGAACCATCCGATGCCGCTTTAAGCATATAGCCGCTGATCGGGATGGGGTATTGGATCTGCTCCGATCCGTTTTCCGCCTGCCGGATCCGTTCGTCCTCGGCCTTCGCTTGACCGCCTGCAGGCGTATCTGCAAGCGTCAAGCTGGTCCCGGTGACCGATTCCGGGACGGTGGCCATTTCTACCACACCGGTGGCGACGTCAGACGCTGGCTGTTTAATATTTCCGAACGCAGTCACTGCATTGCCAACATCCGAGAAATTGGCCGATTTCTGCATCAGGCCGGAGAGGTCCTGGTTGTCCGATTCGGGGGCATGGGCTGCCGACACCGCGGACTTGACCTGTGCGGCTGTAACGGCGTTCGCGCCACCCGTGTCAAGGCCCTGATCCGTTCCCTGCGCATGGTCGAGAGAATTCGAGTGCTTTTTCGATATTGCGTCCGCGGCATCAACAACCGCGACCGTCGATACCGCCAGGTTCCCGGAGACATCCAGGCCGGCCAAATAGTCCACAGGGGTCGGAGATGTAGGGACCTTGTCCGCCTTGGGAGCCGCCGCAGATGTCGCTGCGCCGGCGGCATCATAGGCGGTCGTATTCGTATAGGCGGCCGTCCCCAGGCCGAGTGCCGTTTTCAGCTCCTCGATAGTCTTTTTTACCCAATCGAGCGGGGATCCTGCACCCATAATGACGTCATTCTCCGCCGTCGGAGTGGGCACCGTCCCGCCGATCCCCAGGATCGCCTTCGCCTGGGCAAGGGTTTTTGTGATCCAGAAAAACGGCGAAGGTCCGCCGAAGAGCATGTCATTTTCCGCCGTGCCCGCCTCGATATTGCGCACGGCGCCGGTGCCGAGCTCCGAGATGTCAAGCGTCGTGTTGATCCAGATCGCCGCACCCACCGTCGCGTCCATGCACTGATAGGCTTCCTTCGGGGATCCGGCCACGTTGATCCAGAGTGACCCGACGCTGTAGCCGTCGCCGGAATCATCGCTCGCCCCGGGTGCCGTCACCGCGGACAGGTTGTTTTTGTGATAAGGGGAAAAGATGATATCTTTAAGCGTGGAAAAACTAACCCTTTTTGTTACGCCCTCGTGAACAATCAATACATAATCCGCATCCAGCGGATCGGTCACAATCATGTACTTACTCATTTTTGGCATTTCATGTTCCTCCTTTTTCGCTTCATTCGCTCAGCCTTAATCATTATGGTGATGGGGGTGGCGGCGTGTACGCATCGGGACCTATCCCCTTTAACGCTATACGAATATTCTGCCCCCACGTGGTTTCATCTCCGAGGGGGATTCGTTCGTATCCGCCCGTTATCTTATTAATGACGATGAGTTCGTAGGTGTAGAATGCCGGCCCCCATAATATTATTGATAAAAATGTATGTAAAATTAAAAAGTGGGTATCACATTCTCTTCCCACAAGGCTCGCATATTTCCATGTACCATCCCCTATCTCGTTTGACGTACCGAGAGTGATTTGGGTTATTGCGCCCTTTGTCCTAAATGCTAATTTATATGTCACCGTTTTTGTAAATGAATCATCTCCTGTGAGTTCAAATGATCCATAATCCCCATGATTCTCAAACCCAGGCCAGGCATTCCACGCATTAAGACCATACTCAGCCTGCGAAACAGTTCGATTATTATTTCTTACCCAATCGATAACCCAGTACTCGCAGCAAAATTCTTCGTCCCCATTGCCCAGTTGCCACAAGAAATCGTGAGCCTTCCCGTTATACCCATAAATATATGATCCACTCGCAGGACCATAGCTTAAGGGGCTGTTTGATACAGGCGCAATACTCATTGACCCACTAAAGACCGCTGTTTCTATGACCGAACATGCAGGGTGTATTTCATGACTCCCGTACATTAATGGTCCGTAAGCAAATGTTTTTGAAGATTCGCTTGCAGCTATCTTGCTATATGAAGTTGGGGATAGATGATGGAAAGATACAGTAGAAATCTGTTGATCTCGTGACGTTGTTACAAAATAACTATACCCAGCAAATTTTCCGTCCCCAATGGCCATGTAGGTGTGTTCGACAGCGGTTGAGCCATCATATAGAATTTCTTCAGTCCCGACATAATTTGAATAGCCAGTTCCAAGAGTGTGCGTCATGCCCCACGTGCTATTGCCGATTACGTTACCGACTAAAGTCAGGAATGGCGGATCGATTATTTCTATCCCATTAACTTTATGCACCAGAAATTGTTTTAATGTCTCAGTATTGGCCCATGCAGTAGCGCCGGAAGATGTGATGGGATTATCACCCATCTTAGCCGCTAGAACGGCATTATCGTGAGAAACACCAGAAGAGGTATCAACGCTTTCACGGTCTACTTCTTCATCAATCGATGAAACCTTACTTGACTGGAATTTCGGCGTTACAGGGAGCCCCAGTATTGCGCTTTCCCCTGCGATCCACTCCATCGCCTTGCTGGGGATTCTGTCTGCCGTGACTACTGTAGGCAAGAATGTTACAGGGTAGTCCTGACCGGAGAAAAGCCGATACTTCCATGAGGAATTATTGGGGACCTCGGTGTTGACTCCATCTTTTCCCATACTCCAATATTTTTTCAATGATCCATCGAGGTTTCGGATTTCAACGACATAGGACACGCATGCCTTCGGGTTTGTCTCGAATCCTATCACTTTGCCTGTACTCCAATTTGCCGCCGTCTGTGTTCCCAAACTTATGAACTTCACCACCACCCTATCGCCCACGGCGAAGGCCGCGGCGTGTCAGGTCATGTATTCTATCGGTATGTTCGTCAGCACCGTCGCAATATCGGGGTAATTGATGTTGAACGACGATCGTCTGCTGACCTCCCGGCTATTCACCGGATCCAGCGTCACGGTACAACGGTTGGCCGCCATATCGGCTTCGGACATCGCGGTTATCGTCCCCACCCTGAAGGTCGGCATCCACTTCTGCCATCCCGTCATGAGCGCCTTATTGAAAAAGGTCCCCTCGGGGGTGTTTGCCATAACCGGCTGGATCTGGCCGTCGCGCGTGCGACTATAGACAGCCCCGCCGTTGTACCCGGGAAGTATCATGCAGTTCCCCGGCTCTCCGTTCATCTCGATCGTGCCCACGATTCCCGATAGGTCCTCCGTCAAATCGGCGCACCACGCATCGACGATAGAGTCGGCGGCAATGGTGTTTAGTCTGTTCTTCGTCGAAACCTTCGATGCCTTCTCGATGAGATAGAGGCTCATTTTGACCCTTTTTGCCGTGATCGGCGTGAGCATGGCGGCGAGCTCCGCGAAGGTCTTTGCCGGAGATGTCGTTTTTGCCGCCTCGTATTCCGCCTGGGCCGCCGCGATCTCGCTTATGAGGGTGGTCACCTTCTGATCCAGGAGGATGATCTCGGCGTCGATTCTGGCGATCCTCGCGGCTGCCCTTGTCCGGTCCCAGAGACCCTTGACGGAGTATCTGCCGTCCGGGCCGCCCGATATGATCTGCCCCTTTCCCATCACGCTTCCTCAATTTCAAGGGTCTGATACGATGGATTCGCCATCCATGTGATGACCCCGGCGACGAAAGTATCGTCGCCTATGATGCAGGTGTCACCCGGTCGGAGATATAGATCCGGAGTACACCTGTACCGTATTTTCCCGTCATAAACGGCCTTGTAGGATTGTCCGGTCAGAGAGACAATTTTTGCCGAGTGTGTGACGGTCCGATGTCCCGAGAGCGTCACGCTCACGCTCGTGGATCCCTGGTCCAGACGGACATCTTCGAGGTCGACCGTGCATACCTCCTCATAATGGTAGACGGTCCCATCGATGACATACTCCATCGTGAGGATCATTTCGGCATCGTCGCGGGCCGCGATCGCGTCATACTGATCGTTGCCCGGAACGACGACCGAGAGATACGTCGGATCGCCCGTCCGAAGTCTGGTCTGAAACGAAGATATAGGCACAACGAGGTCGTCCATGCCCGTTTGCCGCAGCGTGAGGATGTAGCGAATGCCGATGCGGTCGCGGTAAATGCGAAGAAAACTGCTCCAGTTGAAGCCGTCGAAGTCCGCCGACATGCCCGCTTCCGCCGACACATCGCGAAGGGCCTCTGTCGACCGGGTGAATGCGGCATTGACCCCGGCATTCCCGCTCATGCTTTTTGAATATATGCTGCCCGCAGCGCTGAACTCCGCCTTAATCCCGGCCTCGGCGGCGAGGTCGTCGCCCATCTTGATGCCGTCAAATTCCGCCTGGACGCCCGCCACGGCGGCAAGCTCATCGGAGAGCCGGAAGCCGTCGAAGTCCGCATTTATGCCGGCCTCGGCGGCGATATCGACCTCGGTGGTCAAAGGATTCCGAAGAAGCTCAAGCTCGCGTATACCGCAATATAAGGCATGCTGGGCCTCGGTGATGTAAAGCCGGATGTACCTGTAAGCGGTCGAGTTGCTAAAAGAAAATGTCTTTACGGTGTTATCGTCCCATCCCGTCACATCCGCCTGAGTGTCAAAATCTACCCAGTTCAAATCATCGTTGCTGCCCTGAAGAACAAAATCGATTGGAGCCTCACCCACATACGGGAGGATGTTGTATCCCGTTATGACGTACAGGGCGCTCCCGAAATCATACTTCAGCCATTTGGGAAACGCGCCCATGGCCGAATCCCAAAATCCTGGTTGGTCATGGTTGAAGGCATACCACGCTTCCGATCCCGAATTGTAAGCGCCACTCGACGACGCGACGTTGGGCGAAGGCGCATCGTTAGCCGTCATCAGGGCGGTTTTGTCCAACGGATCGGGGGTATATGCCATCTGTTACACCATGTTTTTCTGTTACACCACGTCGCTCGACGTCAGAATGCATCTCACCTTGAACGTGTCGCCGATCTCAACCGGTTTTGCGGTCGCCCATTTCGCCGCCGCATAGAGCACCCCGCCGCCGGCGGTATCGCCCTTGCCGTTTGCCGGCGAGCCGCCGCCGACCAGACCCGATCCCCAGAGGTTCGTATCGGCGTTCATTGTGAAGGTCGCCTTGTTTGCGTTGTTTGTCATAACCTTATCCACGGCCTCGGCTTCGACAAACGCGGGGCGCGTAGTTTCGTCATAATCCGTTAATTCGGTGAATCCCGGAACCGCGTAGGTATCGCCATCGAGCGGCGTGTAATTGTCCCCGAAGAGGAGGATATACCACTCCGTGATCTGCTGGGCCTCGTGGAACATGACGTTTAGGAGTCTGGTCAGTCCTTCGGCGGTACAGCAGTTCTCCACGTCCTTTTGAGAGGCCTCCTTGAGAAAGCCGTATCTATCGTAATGCTCAAACCCCCATCGCGAGAAGATAAGAAATTTGGCCTTCATCTCGCGCCTCGCGATCAGCTCCCTCGTGAAAAAGGCCCCCATTTTTCCCTTGAAAATACTGTTCATGTCAGCTTCTCCTTTATCAAAATGGACAGGACGGCCCTGTCCTCGTCTCGTTCCGCCGACTCGAGGCAGGCCTCGAAGAAGCCCTCCTCCGTCGCGACATAAACCAACGCGTAACTGATCATTATCGCCCAGAGCGCTTCCCAGACCGCGTCGCTGACGCGGGCCTCGACGCTCCATGTCCGGTCGGAATGCGAAAACCCGCCGTCAAAAATAGCGCATCCGCCGTCGAGCGTTTTGGTCCGCGAAACCCGCCGCGACCCATTTTTGAGCCGCGACCCCTGCGTCATCCGGAGCACCATGGATCCCGCTTCATCGGCGGTGGACACTGATATGCCAATCATGTCGTTCATACGGCTTTCATCCCCAGCAAGAATTCGGATCCGCTTTCGTTGGCCCGGACCTGGATCGCCTCGAGGATCTCCCAGAGGATCAATTCCAGGTGTGGCTTTAAACCGTCCGCCTTCACCATTACCATCCCCTCTCCCTTCTCATATGCCTTGAGCCTTTCCTTATTCAATCGGATGGTCTGCTCGATAAGCTCCTGGTTGGCCTCGAATGCAGCGCTTCTTCTTTCATTTTCCTGCTTGATGAGTTTCTCGATAGTGCTCTCCTTGCCCCAATCTTTTGTCTTGATCAGACTCTCAACAAGGCCACCCATCGTTTTGCCCGTTGAATCGATCTCCGTTCCGATATTTTTGGCTGCCTCGGCAAGGACCTTGAAGGCCCCTTCGGCCTCGGCGATATCGACCTTTGCCTTCCATTCGATGGATTTTTGGATGACGTCGGCGGAAGCCTTGATCTTTGTCTCATCAAATTTCAGCTCGTACTTAACTTCAGACCTGACATTTTTGAGCTTCTCCTCCTCAAGTTTAAGCTGAGCCTTTTCGAGTGAGAGTGCGGCCTTGGATGCTTTAACCCCACCCTTGGCTCCTTTTGTGATACCCTTCTCAAGAGACTCTCCGATTTTGACTCCGAAATCGGTATACAACACCTCTCCGTCAACGAAGGACTGTTTCCAGATTCCTTCTATGGATTTCCCAATTTTCTCAAAAGTTGTTCCGTCCGGGTCCCAATCAATCTTAGCGGGCAAGATCAAAGCGTCCCGGTCCGTCTTGTTAATGGCGGCGATCTGTTTTTCTACTTCTACGGAATCGATGCCGATGGGGATCAGGGTAATGGTTTTTCCAAAATCATCCTCGCTAGTCTTTCGAATCCAATCACCGAGATGCTCGATCACCGACTGGCTATCTTCGTCCCATAGCTGAGGTGCGACATCCAAATGTTTATTCGCCAAGGATTGATCAAGACCGGCTATCTTAGCCTCGAAGTCCTCGATAGACATTGAAACAATGACATCGCGCTTCTCCGGGACCTCATCAATTTCCTTCTTTAAAAACGCAATCTCCTGCGCTGCCCTGATTGCCTCATTTATGTCAAATTTCGTCGAAACCTCTTTGGGAAGAGCCCCGATCCTGTCTTTGAGGGTATCTACCTTCCCCGTCAATGCATCCGACGCCGCCCCCGTCGTGCCGAGCGACCCTGCCAGCGTTTTATGTTTTGCGACCGCCTCCTCAAATTTTTTATTCGTCTCGTCCATCTGCGCCTTCGTCCGCCCGGAGGCGCCGAAGAAGTTATCATTCACATCAATTAATTCCCAGAACCCCTGAGCAACCCTCCCGACGACAGGGATCTGATTCAACAACGACCCTGCGGCATAACCGACAGCCCCCGCTACGCCGACGCCGAGGATCGGCACGGCCGCCCCCGCCGCAGCGGCCAAAGCCCCCATGCCGCCCACAGCACTAAGCGCCTTCGCCCCCAAACTCGCAAGAGACGTTGCAGTTTCGACAAGCGCTTTTGTGGTGAGAAGGTACAGCGCCCCGGTGAGCAAACCGGCGTTTTCCGTCAAGACATTAACAGCCTTGCCAACACCGATTATCGTACCCGCCAAAGTCACACCCTCGCTATCCATCTCGGAGAATTGTTCAATGCCTAAGCTAATCGCCTCCCACAGCGGCGCCATGCCCTTGATCATCCCCCCCGTAAAATCCACTAATTTCCCAAGCGCGTCAACCACCGCCTGGATCGCCTTATGCAGCCCTTCAGCGGTTGTCAAATCCACGTCCCCGAAAAGCGTACTGAATACCTTGCCGATCTCGCCACCCACTCTTTCGAAAGATGCAATCAGGCCGCTGAAATCAATTCCCTTCATAGCCCCTGGTAATGCAGCCGCGATCTTCACAAGGTATTCAGAAAGCCGGGTTCCCATCTTGCTCAGTTCGTCGAATAGCGGAGCAAAGGCCCCGCTGACGACCAGGCCGTTCAAGGCTTGCAGGATTGCGTTCGCGCCAGTGGCCGCCCCGGTAGCCGCCACCTTGAATTGCTCACCTACAACGATGCCGAGGTTTTCAAAACCAACCTTGAATCGATCGACTTGGATTTGGCTTGATTCGAGGCGGAGCGCGACTTCCTTCGCGATCGAGCCGGAGGCGCCCATCGCAATATTGGTCACTTCGAGGGTCTTATTCAGACCATTAAACACTTCCAACATTTTGGCCGCCTGATCCTTCCCCGCAAGTTGCTGTGTGAGGAAGATTCTGGTCGGATCATCGAGGCCGACGTAGGCCTTTTGGACGTCGAGGAGGATATCTTTCCCGCTGCGGAGTTTTCCATTTAAATCTGTCTGTGAAACGCCGAGCTGTTCCAGGCCCTGGCGAACCGGCGCAGAATCATTAACAATGCGCAGCAGTCCGGTCCTTAACCCATGCGCAGCCTCACTACCGCTTGAAAAAACCTCAATCACGGGCGTGAGTAAGCCTGCCGTTTCCTCAAATGACAGCCCCATGAGCTTCGCGATTGGCGACAGGTATGCCATACCAATAGCCAGCTCACGCACATTTGTAGCGGTTTTGTCTGAAACTGCGTTGAGGATGTCGGTGAGGCGGGAGGCATCTTCTGCTGGGGCTTTAAAACCCTTTAAAATTGTAATCATGAATTGGGATGCTTCTGCCACAGAGACTTCCCCGGCCATCATCAACTTCAACCCTTCCTCGGTGAGCTTCAGGGATTGTTGCGTATCGTACCCGGCCTGGATAAAATCTGTTGTGGAATTGAGTACGGAGACGGCGGTTGCGCCATACTGCGTTGACAAAGCAAAAGAGGAGGCCCTGGCAGCATCCATTGATTCCTGTGTGCCGTCCGAGACTTTTCTAAAGGAGACCATCGCACTCTCGAATTTTATTGCCTTTTCATAGGCATAGTAAAGCCCTCCGGCTGCCAGCGCGAGGAGCGCGGCGTCTAGTTTGAAGACGGAGTCGGCAATGGTCGCAAGCGGCTTGGTGGCGGCGGTGATTGAGGAATTAAGCGAGTCGAAATTCCTTTCGATTGAGCCGATCACGTTGCTGACTTCATTTTTACCGCCGAAGATTATCTCGACGGTTTTTTGAATATTGGCCATGATGCATGTCCTCCTCCTACTGAATTTTTGATGTTATCGGTTTTTCAAAGATGAACTCTGTCGCTTTTCGAAAATCTTCCGCCATCCCATCCATTCGCGTCGAAATTACTTCAATGCGCTCCTTGACGAGAGCTTCGGTTGACAAAACGGACTTCAACACTTCCGGGCACCCTGAATGTAAAGGAAGAGCGATTTTACAAGCACCGAGTACGCAAAACACAATCCTCAACGTCGTAAGTTCACACCGCCCTTCGGACATATCCTCGATAATTTTAACGTGATCGACCGCTTCCATGACTCACTTTTCCTTTCAAATTACCGTTTACGGGTCACTAAAGACCGTCACATGCTCACATCATGGTGTATTCTTTCTTACCTTCTTACTTTCTTGTTCCTTTGATCGATTCGTAATGCTTTTCCCAGAGCCCGATCTCGGTTTGCGTGAGGTAGCCCTGGGGAAACAGGTCCGGCCTCAGCTCATAGAGGAACCGCCCTCTGGCGTAACCGAGGGCGAGGCAGGCGCGGACTTCGGCGTCTCGCCAGAGGGAGGCTGTTTTCCCGGCATCTGCCCCTGCCCGGTCAAATGGACGATCCGGTTTGTGATTAAATAAAACTCGACCGGAAAGGTCTCGCAGAGACGGACGGCGAGTTCCTGCGTGCAGGGCGGGTCCACGCTGCCCGTCACCAGATGTTCCAGGCGCTTGGCGATGTCCTGCGGAGTGGATCCGCCGACGCCGAGAAGCTCTTTGACGGCTTCGGCCTTCTCCTTTGCCGCCCCGCCGGCGAGCCCTTCCAGGATCGCGGCGACGTTCTTGTTGCGCTCCGCCGCCTCGTTCGCCCGGCCGAGCTCCTGCCCGGTCAAGCCGCGGACCGTCCAGACGGCCCTTGCGCCTTCCGGGAAGAACGCCTGGAGGTCCGGGACCGGCACCTCTTCGGTCCGGGGGGTGAATTTTGTCTTGAGAAACTTTTTTGCGTCAAATGTCATACGGCCTCCGACTGTGATTTACGGGGGGCGGATTTCAACCGCCGTCGCCGCCGTATTATCGGCGGGCTCTCGCGCCTGAGCTACTCCCGCGTATTTTTTACCCGACCACGTCCAGGGCCGCCGTTTCCGCCGATATCGTGCAGGCCGCCGCGATCTGATCGCCCGCCGGGAACGTCCGCGAGACGCCGAGCTTCCCCTGGGCGAGGATATACGGCACGGAATTCAATCGATTCTGGAAGAACTTGACCCAAAGGTTCTCGTTCTTCAGGCCGACGATCCCGTCGGAGATCCCGTCGGTGCAGAAAGCGGTGAAATTCCCCTGGTTGAGAGACTGGCTCGACGAGCCGATCGTCGCTCCGTACACCTGCTTGGAACTCACGGAATGTGTCGTTTCCGGCGGCACAAAATCGGAGCTGATCGGGACATCCACAAAGGACGGCTCGTAATACTGCGCGTAAACCGCCTTCGGAACCGGGGAAACCGGAGACGCCTCGGAGTGGATCAACGGAAGAGCCGAGGCGAAGAGGATCCCGGCGTTGCCGATCACCCGGTTGGCGACGTTGGCCCGCTTCTCTTCCCACGTCGGATAATCGTACCGCTCGCAGTGGGTGCCGACGACCTGTTTGATCTCGTCGGCCGTGATCGCCGCGGGGGTCGCCGAAGAGAGCCACACCTGGGCGATCTCGATCGAATCCGGCAGGATTAAGGGGGGGCCGCCGGCCGCGCCGCGGGTCGTCGAAAAAGACGTGCTTTCCGTGCCCTTTATGGCCGCGATGGCGCCGGCGCCGGTGATCGTGATGGAATACTTGACGTGCGACGCCGTCGGCCGCGCGATCGCCAAGTCGGCTTCGGCAATGACCGAGGTCAGGAGCCCGGCCAGATAACATGTAAGCGCGGCGACGTCCACGACGTCGTCCGATCCGGATGCGGCGACGCCGACCACGCCCCCGGTGGCCAGGCCGTTCGGCTTGACGTCCGGCTCGTAACCCGCGCGGTTCGACCAGAGCGGATCGGCGCTCCGAAAATCCTTGTGATCGCCCTGATCGGTCAGGGCAACAAACGCGACCAGGTCCTGGCCGCTCTCGTACTGAATCTTTGCATTCTCTGCGGTACCCATGATTCAATCCTCCTTAGTTTGCCTTGCGGCGTTGTTATCGTCAGTCCGGGCAATACGCGCCCCGTCTCACAGCATAATGATGGCCCATATCGTCAGCACGATCCCCAGGACCGCGCCGTATGCGCCTCCCTTGAACCATGCCGCGGATTCGGCCTCCTTCAGCTCGACGATCTCGACGTCCCTGGATTCCATTCCCGTGATGCCGAGATCGATCAAGCCTTTCTGCTCGTCGATCGTCTTTTGCGCCGCCTCGAATTGCTGCGTTCGCGACGCCACCATGTCATTGAGCAGGGTGATTTCCTTGAGCAACTCGTCGGTACCCTCGCCCATGACGGCGATCTGCCTTGCGTATTCCCGCCCGCGTTCGATCTCGACGATCATGCCGGCGACTTTAACGTCGGAAAAGCCGACGAGATCGGGTTTATTTTCCGCGGAGAAACCGGGGCGATCAGCACCCAGAATCAGGACGATAACCAAGGCGATCCAGACGCTCGCAGATCGCTTTCCGCTCTTTGGGCGGCGTGATATTCTGAACATTTTGACCAATCTCCCTTATTGTCCTGGCAAGGGTTTCATACCGCGCCTGGGACGCCTTCAGTTTTACGGCAGCCGCCGCGATCTCTTTGTCCTTTACTTTGATGATCGCTTCATATTTCGCCGCGAGCTCCGCCTCTTGATTCCGGACCTGTTCGGGGGTGATCTGCTGCGTGCTCACGCGCGCCTTGTAGATCTTCCAGAGATACACGCCGCCGGATTCCAAGGCGATCAGCGCTATAATCACCACCATGACCCAGATCGCAATCGAACCCCGTGCGGCCAAATTGCCGAAATCACATTTTCTCATCGAAGAACCTCCTGCCGTCGACGCCGATTCGATAGGCCTGACCGTAGCGATGCACGCGGACGGAGTAATCGTAATTGACTTCGCAGAAGTCGAGCACCGCCCCGCTGCGAAGAACGATCTTTTTCCTGAAACACGCCGCCCTCATTGCGGCGCGCGACCAGGATCCCGCGCGCATTTCTTCCCCCCGCAGCGCCGGCCACCCGCCGTTGTACGCCTGGTAGGTCGCCCAGAGGCCGGGCCCCGGATCCGGACGCGATCGATCGAGCCGCGCCATGTAGAACGCCTGCATCCGGATCGCATGTTTCGAGTTGTACGGATCGAGTGATTCACCCATCAGGGACGACACGTATTGCGCAGTCTTCGGCATGAATTGCGCCACTCCCATTCCCTGATCGAAGGCCGTGACATCGGTCCGACAGGCCGATTCCTGCTTGAGTTGCCCCACTCCATACCAGTAGGGGAAATCAAGACCGAATTGTTTGACATGCTCCACCCTCACATCCTTGACCAGCATCGCGCACCGATCCAATGGCCAAGCGCAAGGCGTGTATAAAAGAACTATAAAGGACATGATGATAAGCCAAATGCAGAATAATGCCCTTGTGACAATTCCCTTAAATATGGCCGATAGCATCTCAGCCTCCTACGGCCACGGCATAGACGATGACCGCATACCAGATGGCCAGAAAAATCACCCCGGACCATTCTCCCTTTTTAATCATGTCCGTAAGCGACAGGTTGCGGAATCCGAAGATCCTCATCAGATGGGCGAAGGTGACCCCGACGGTCAACGTCAGAAGCTTCGCGGCAAGCAAAGATAGCAACCCCATCAAGGCCTCCCTGGGCATCAGGAACATGGATGCCCCGACGAGAAAGGCAAAAACAAAGATTTCGATTCTTACCTTTTTCAAGAATCTCCATAACTGAAACGGCTGCGAATCGTTTACCGGCATATTATTTCCTCTCATTTCAGCAACCAAACCATGAATTTATTCCCAACATGGATTGCAATAAAAGCTATCCCGCCGATAGCTGAATATTTTAATAAATGTAGAAACGTATGATCTCTTAAATCGTTAATCCAGACTCCGAACCACTTAAAACCTTCAAGAACATTCAACGTTTTACAGATTTCATCTACCCTTTGCGCGGTCTTCTTTACATCGGATTGAAGGCCGTCGCTTACAATGTTCTTGATGTACATAATTTCATCATGATGGTCTGTCTGGCGATCGATAAGTTTGTCCAGTTTCGCCATCACACCTTTTATTTCTTCTCGTTCGTCTTTTATCCAATCTACGAGCCCGCCGTGTAAGGGGCATCCCATAGGGATTCTTCGTTCGTGTCCGTTCCAGTCCATTGCATTTCCCCCGACATCTCTGAATTGGCACAACTGTAATCATGGGGCCGGTGTCGCCGGAGGATAGCTCGGCGGAACGATCACCGGCGGCGGCTGTTCCACCACCACCACCGTCGGCGTCGCCGTCGCCTGATTGACCGTACCCCCTATATTGGCGACATTCCCCGTACCAGATACCGTGTTGGCATAACTCGTCGTCGTATTGGTCATCATGCCGCCGGACATCGCCTGGCTCGATCCGGATGCCGATACGTTTGTATTTGTAATGCTGTGGGGCTGCATCGCCACGTCCTTGAACGCACCCGCAACGTTGCTCGTAATGATCGCGGCGCCGGCCCATGGGGCGGCGATGCCGACCATCTGCAGAAAAGCATTCACCCACGCGCTCGCGTAATCCTTCTGGATGTATTGCTGCAACCCGTCGTTCCCGCCGCTCGATGGGGCCTGAAACACCCGAATGGCCGAGACGTTTTGCAAAATAATAGGATCCTTGGCATTCGCGGCCACCATCTCGAAGATCGGCTGCGAAGATTGCTGCTTCGCAAGGGCGACTTTGGCGGCGTAAAACGATTGCTCCGCAAGGAGTTGGTTCTTCGACATACAGCCCGTGAGCGACAGGATCGCCATCGCGATGCACATAATGATCAACAAAAAACGTTTCATCTTTTAGACCTCCTTTTCTTTCTTTTGGCCCGTTTTACCTTCCGGGCCTGTTCTTTCAGGGCCACCTTGCCGGTCTTCATCCGCTTACATTCGGCTCCTTCCCGGCCAGGATATCCAGATAATGTTGATAATTCCCCGGGATCCATCGTCTAAGGACCTCGCGGTCCGGCGTATCTTTGAGATACTCTTTATATTCGCGGTGTCCGCAGCCGATGCCCATGCGCCCGGGAAGGCCCTTCATGCCGACGTAGAGATTCGATTCGATCCCGTCGTCGAACAGCAGCCCCCGCCCGTTTCCGACGATCCTTTCGCCCACAACACAGGTCTCTTCTCCCCACTTCAGTTTCTGGGTGTTCCCGACCTTTTTCCAGATCCGGATGTCGAGGAACATGTCTCCTTTAAGGAGCATCGCAAACTCGGGGAGGAACGATCCCCGAAAGCCGGTCTGGGCGAGGGAGGCGTGATCCATGTTGCTGTGCCTGAGAAATCCCCCCGTCGGCAGATGGTAGTATTTGCTCCTGGCGATTCCGACGACTTCGTACTCCTCGAGGCGGCGGGCCATCTCCTCGACATAGCGGGGGGCGTAATACTCGTCGTCCTCCAAAAACAGGATCTTCTCACCCGCGATCGCCGGAAGGGCCGCCCGCATGTTCAGGATCATCGTGTGCGACGGGTCATCCCTGCGCGGTTCTCGCCGGATGTAAGTCATCTCCGGCGTGGGGACGAGGGGCGTCTTGCCGTCGTCCACGACGATCCATTGATCCGGCTTGAGCGTCTGTCCGGACATCCACAATTTACAAAGAGCAAACGCCAGCGGGCGGTCGCCCGTCAGCGTGATGACCGTCACCCGGTCATTGATTTTTTTTTTACGGCGGTCGCCAGGAAGCACTGTTGCGAGTGCGACTGGTGATCGACGATCTTGATATCCTCAAACCCCGCGAATGAAAGCAGGACCTCCAGGCTCTCCCGGGTGAACCCGGTCTTGTGATACTCTCCGTCGTGCGATTGGAGACCGTAGATCATGCTCAGCGACAGGCCGAAGCGCTCCTTCTCCGGCTTTTCCAGCCAGTTTCTTAAGCACCATTCGAGGTTCGGCAGATTCAGCGTAAGCATGCCGCCGATCTTCAGGACGCGGAACCACTCGCGAAGGACGAGCGGGACATCCGCCTTGGAAAAATGCTCGAGGAGGTGCGAAGAGCGGATCTCGTCGACGGTCCCGTCGCCATATTTGAGCGCCCGGGCGTCCATCATGACGTCCGCCTTGTCGTAATGAAGGTCGATATTCGTGTATCCCGGTTCGATGGTCTCACCGCAGCCGATATTCAGGCGGATCTTCTCGCCTTCCTTGACCTTGCCGGTCCATGGAACGACGTCGTCATCGCCGGGGGTGATCCAGCGGCTCTCGACGCCCAGCGCCTTCAGGCGGGCGAAGACAATCTCGCACTGTTCGTTGTAGTCTCCGGGGCGGTACTCGGATTTTGTGAATCCCTGCTTGAGGACCGTCCGGACGTCGCCGGTAGTGCAGCTATCGAACGAGACGAAGTTGACCGCGTTGCAGCCGAAAACGCGGACGGCGATCTCGAGGGCCGCCTTCATCGAGAAGGTCGCCGGCGGAGCGCAGCCGAGATCCCGCTTGCACTCGAAAGTCTTGCGCGGCCGCCAGTCGGTGAACATCGTCGAGGAGGGCGGGTCCGAAAGCACCGGGTTGTCGCACAACAAAAGGGTGGTCCCCTCCGGCAGGATGGCCGGCAGGTCCGCCGGGGGATCGCCGTTCCGCCAGATGTTGTAGAGCTTGTTCGTGAGCTTGAGCGGGCCGATGTTCTCGATCGACTCGTTCAAACAGATCATCGGGCCGGGGCCGAAATGATCTTTCGTCGCCTGCAGGAGGGAGGCGCCGCGGCCGACGATCCAGGCCGTCTGTCCATAGTGGCGCTGTTTGAGATCGCGGATCGTGCCGTCTTTCTCCCGATGCTGGGCCCCCGCGCGACAGACGAAGATATAGCGGTGGGCCGATTCGGGAGAAACCTCCTGGATCACCTCGCCCCAGTGCTCCTTGAGTCTGTCCGCCCACCAGGCGCCGTCGTGCTGGATCGTGGTCAGGTCGATCCCGCAGCGGGTGTCCTGCCAGTCGTAGACCTGGCAGAAAAGGTTGTCGCAGGTGCGGCGGATCTCGGCGAGGACCGCGTCGAGCTTCTCCGGCGGAAGAAAGCAGAGGACATCGATGCAGTATCCCCACTCGGCGTGGGGGAAATCTTCGGGAAGATCCCAGAGCGAGGCGTTGGTAAAGGTCAGCGCGTACTGCGGATCCGCGAGAAACCGGCGGCACTCCTCCTCCATCGCGTTCCCGGCGATATCGACCATGTGGATCGGATGCTGGCAATGGCCCGGAGTTTTTAAGATCTCGCAGACGGCGCGGCCCGTGCCGGACCCGTATTCGTTGATCGACGTCTTCCGGTCCATGTTGGCCAGGAAGCGCTTCGCCAAACGCTGGCCGGGCGAACCGAGGCGGTACTGCCCCTTGCCGGCCGGGTCCCAGACCGTTTCGAATCGTTTCTGCCACTCCCGCGAAAGTTCATCCATTTGCAGATTTCTCCTCTATATTCAAAAGCCATTCTTCCGTCGGCGCGCCGAGAAATTCCGCGGTCCAGCCGGACATCGACCGGACGCGGCCCGTGAATTCATTCGCCCGCGCCTCCCAGCCCTTGCGGAAGGTTTCGTAAGTCCCGCCCGCGGCGTTCTTCCCGATTAGCGGACAACCGCAGAGGATGATCCGGCGGTATCCCATCCGGAGCGCCGCCAGGACGCCCAGAAGGGAGCTCGATCCCGAAGGCGGGCGGAACGGTTCGATGATATCCACACCGGGTAGGACCTTCATCGAGATCACCCGATAATCGAGGTTGCCGCCGCACCGTTCCCGCCGTTCGCGGATCCGGGGGATCTCGACCGGGTGATAGGTGGCGACATATTTGATCGGCCAGATGTATTTGTCGACCGCGTCCAGGCCGATCGCCATGTAATCATAAGTGCAGACGCGCGGAACCCCCGCGATGTCGATCAGGACGCAAGGGGCGGATCCGGTGATGATCAGGTTGTTTTTCGTCTCGTCCATGGCGCGCTCACTGTGTATATGGATCTCCGATCGCGGTGTAGTATGTGACCAGGAATATCGCCTGATTTCCGACGGAGACTGACCCGTCCTCCGGGGAGGAATCCGTTCCGCCGCCCTGGTACACGATTGATTCGATATAGGGATCGAGGTAGGTTGCCGGAGACGAACCGGCGACAAGTCGGCGGCGATCCCAGGCGGGAGACGTGAAGCACTTGATCAGATCGCCCAGGATCCGCTCCGAAACGACGGAGGGATCCTCCGCCCCGAACGCCGCGAGTCCTTCGACCTTGACCGGCATTTTGTGCCGCGATTTACCGTGAACGTTCTCCGCCATCTCGGCCTGCGGCCAGACGACCGTGCAGGGAAGATCATCCGGATCGACCTTCGGCCGGGCGCGCAGGACCGTCTCCCCGATATCCGTCGCATAGGGCTGCGGGGATCCGGCCGTCCGGATGACGGCTGCCCGGGCGATGATTTCGAGGATGATCTCTTCGCGGATAGTGTTCATGCGCCCTCGACTCCCGGGGACGGATTTGAAATCTGTCCCCCCACACCGTTAAAGTTTTGAAAGCTCGTAATTGAGCTCTTTTTCGACCGCCTTGTGGATGCGGTCGTCGGCCTTGGATAAGACAGCCGTCATCACCGGATCGTCGCCCAGAATATCCGGTATCCGGGGGCCGAATAGCTGTTTCATCGGCAGACGGTATTTTCTCGGCAACTTTCCATAGGCTATCTTTTTTACAGGGACTTTCGCGCCATGGTACTCGCGCCAGAAGACGCCTTTGTGACCGGATGATCCCGATTCAGCCTGATTTGAAGAGCGCACCGTGGCGATAAACGCCCCTTTCAGCACGGAACGCGGATTCTTCCTCTTCACCTGGACGGAGACGCCGGCCTTGGTTTGATTCGCGGAAAATTTGATCAACGGCAGCGGGGGCCCCGAGCTCGAAACCAGGCCGGAGAGATGGGCGATGGTCGCCTTGACGGTCCTGAAGGTGGCATCTACGGCGCTCTTTTTTGCGGTGATGATGCTCCGGATCTCCGTCGAGGCGTCGGTTTTGACGCCGGCGAGGGTGTCGTTGATCGCCCGGCTTAGGACCTTCGGGACAACATCGTCCAGACCCCGCAGCATTCGTTTGACATTGGCGACGTCCGCCTCGTTGAATTTGATCTCGATCATGTCACCACCGCCTTGACCTTCAGGCCGTCGTTTTCGGAGATCGCCTGGACGGTGTAGACCGTATCGTCCGACGGGATATCCAGGGTGAAGGTCTCGCCGCGGTTCGGCTCGCGGGCGATATCGGACAGGAGCGCCTCGATCGTCGTCCCCCGCTGCCAGACCTGAACCTCCACCCCCGCCGGCTGGAGCATCACGTTGAATTCGATGAAGACCTTGCAGGGAATCGGATCACCCGCCGCCGGGGTGAAAACGGCATCCTCTCCGGCGGCATCGAAGATGTCCGGAAGGGCCTCGGCGAATACGGATCTAAGTCCCATAGATCTCGTTCCCCTTTTCGTCCCGTACGGTATTGCCGGTCTCGTCCAGGACCGGCTCGGACGCCGCGTC
>Ga0209417_1002326_pt1 | contig 29752 bp, 30 predicted proteins | sample RifGroF2_FD_184002 | JGI IMG/M metagenome (GOLD analysis project Ga0209417, IMG submission 184002) | Groundwater microbial communities from Rifle, Colorado, USA - Groundwater F2 (SPAdes) (version 2) | ecosystem: Environmental > Aquatic > Deep subsurface > Groundwater | place: Rifle, Colorado... | reverse complement strand
AAGCCTCGACGTGGCAATCTATTTGTTATAAAATTGTCATTCTGAGGGCTTTAGCCCGAAGAATCTGTCCAACAAACAATTAAAAGATTTCATTCCTAAATTGACAGATCCTTCGCTTCACTCAGGATGACAATTTGCTCAAATTGGAGCAATTCTTTGTATTGTTTATGTGTTAATTAATATGTTGCATTATAATCCGATTTTATGAAAATCCTTCTTGCCACAAACTACCTAAAAGGCTCTTTATCTGCCATAGAAGCTGCAAATATTATCGAAAAAGCTGCTTTAAAAGTAGATAAAGAAATACAAATAGAAAAAATCCCCATAGCAGATGGCGGGGACGGCACGCTTGATGCAATAAAACTATATACCGACTTTGAAGAAAAAATTTCGCAGGTCAGCGACCCTTTAGGCAGAAAAGTTTCTGCGAAGTGGCTTGTAATTAATGATAATGAAGAAAAAACAGCCATAATAGAAGCCGCCCAAGCCTGCGGATTAAGCCTATTAAAACCCGAAGAATATAACCCACTTAAAACAACAACTTTCGGGGTTGGGGAACTCATAAATCAGGCTGTTGAAAACAACTGCAAAAAAATCATAATCACAGTCGGCGGAAGTTCCACCAATGATGGCGGGGCAGGAATTCTTCAAGCGCTTGGGATAAAACTTCTTGATAAAAATAACAATCCTATCCCTCAAGGCGGAGAAGGACTAAAAAATCTTGAATCAATAGATATATCAGGCTTAAATCCAAAATTAAAAGATGTAAAAATTTTAGTCGCGTGTGATGTAAAAAACCCTCTTTGCGGAAAAAATGGAGCAAGCTTTGTTTACGCTCCGCAAAAAGGAGCAAATACAGAGCAGATAGAAATTTTGGACAAAAATTTATCAAAATTTGCAGATATTACAGAAAAAACAATCGGGCATGATTACAGAAATCTTGAAGGAACAGGCGCGGCAGGCGGAATAAGCTTTGCCCTGAAATCTTTTTTAAATGCTGAATTAATAAACGGATTTAGCTTTATAGCCGATATTTCCAAGCTTGAAGAAAAAATAAAAGACAGCGATTTCGTAATAACAACGGAAGGACGCCTCGATTCTCAGACTTTAGCAGGAAAAGCGCCTTTTCAGGTTGCTCAATTAGCCAAAAAATATAATATTCCAACTATTATAATTGCAGGATCTGTTGAAAACGGTCTTAATATAGAAAATTCAGGAATAAAAAAAGTTTTTAGCATTACAAATGAATCAATTTCTCAAGAAGATTCTATTAAAAATGCGTCTTATCATCTTGAAAATACTGCAAGACAAGCTATAAATACTTTAAAGTTGAACAATTGAATTTTTATTTTGCCAGCTTTTTAAAAACATTAACTATAGCACCAAGTCTCGAATTTTCTGAACATAATGATCCTGCCATAGATCCGTTAGTATAAGTATTACTATCATTTCCTTTTATAGTTATTTCAAACATTTTTTTAACGTCATTTAAAAGTATTGAATCCTTAATTCCGTTAACAACCTTAGCAATAGGTCCTTCTTCTGTTATATTTTTATGTGTTTCATGACCTTTAACTGCTGCGGCATAAATTTTATCGTAAAATTTTCTTAATTTGTCAGGAGTTTGACTGCTTCTAAGCACTTCATTTAATTTTGCACCCAGTGGTTTTTCCCTAGGGATACTTTTACCTAAAGGACTTAATTGACCTGATGGAAGTTTTATATAATAAAAGCCTGATTGCTCAACTATTTTAGGTTCTGAAAAATACGTAGATTTGCCAAAACTTGGTTTTGAATTATTATTTTCAGTTATTGCAAAAAGGGACTGTTTTGAAAAATTTATTTGCATAAAGATTTACTCATGTTTTATTGATAAACTTACAAAACTCTTGAATAAAAAAAACTGCTAAATTTTACTTTTCCTCTTTTACAAAAAGTTACAAATCTTTATGATATTATATTTTTTATGCAAATCTGAACAAAAAAGGGGTAAATATGTACAAAAATACACAGCAAGAAACGGTTGAAAGACCATGGGGAAACTATACCGTGCTTCATCAGGACGTGGGGTACAAAGTAAAAATCATAGAAGTAAATCCCGGCTCAAAATTAAGCCTTCAATTGCATCATAAAAGAAGTGAACACTGGGTTGTACTTTCAGGTGAGGCTAAAATCACCAGAGATGAAGAAATTTTTGTTTTAAAACCGCAGGAAAGCATTGATATACCAAAAGAAGCAAAACATAGACTGGAAAACCCCACCAAAGTTCCTCTCAGCATAATTGAAATTCAAAACGGAGATTATCTTGAAGAAGACGATATTGTCAGATTTGACGATATTTACGGCAGAACAAATTCTTAAAAGAACCTTGAAAACTTAATACAGCGTCGAAAGACAAGCCAGCCCTCTGGCTAGAAAGGGGGAATGACAATGATTGTATGTTTTAACGAGAAAGAGTTAGTACTTGCAATACTAACTCTTTACATCTTGTTAAAACACTTCAATTAATGTTATTGGTAGTGGGATTAATTTCTCACTACCCCCTGTATTAAGTATTATATCATAATCAATAAGTTTTTAAAGTGGTAAAAATCAAATAGAGGAAAAAATGAAATTCAGGTTTTTAACAGCAGGAGAATCCCACGGTAAATGCCTTACCGCCATTGTGGAAGGTGTTCCGGCAGGGATAGAAATAGATCCTGACGACATAAATAAACAACTTGCAAGACGCCAACAGGGTTATGGTCGTGGCGGACGCATGCAGATCGAAAAAGACAAAGTAATTATAAATTCGGGTATCCGGCATGGTTTCACGACAGGTGCGCCTGTTACGCTTGTTATAGAGAACAAAGACTGGGAAAACTGGACTGTTCCGATGTCAGCAATGCCAGTTGATTTAGAAAACCGGGAAATCAAGGGAATTATATCCCAAAAGAGAATCACTCACGTAAGACCGGGACATGCTGACCTGTCAGGAGCTTTAAAATATAATCATGAAGATGTCAGAAATATTCTGGAACGCTCAAGCGCAAGAGAAACAGCTATTCGAGTAGCGGTAGGAGCTTTAGCTCAAATAATTTTAAGTCAGTTCGATATAGAAATTTTCAGTCATATTCTTCAAATAGGTTCAGCTAAAGTTGATGAACAAGCTTTGCCTAAAGAGTTTTTGGTTTTAAAAGAAAAAGCAGAAAACTCAGATATAAGATGCGCTGATGAAAAAACTTCCGAAGAAATGCGAAAAACCATTGATAAAGCGACGGAAGAAGGAGATTCACTCGGCGGAATCTTTGAAATAATCGCATTAAATTGCCCTGTCGGACTTGGAAGCTTTGTTCACTGGGACAGAAGGCTTAACGGGCAAATTGCCCAAGCAGTTATGAGTATTCCGGCTATAAAATCTGTTAGCATAGGTCTTGGCGAAGATTCAGGGACAGTTTTAGGCTCTGAGATGCACGATGAGATTTTCCCGAAAGATGGACATAAAGATTACCAAAGAAAAACAAACAACGCCGGCGGAATCGAAGGCGGGATGTCAAACGGAATGCCTATTATAGTTAAAGCCGCAATGAAACCAATCCCGACTCTTAAAAAACCTCTCGGGTCAATAGACCTTGAAAATGGTCAGGAACATACCGCTCATTACGAAAGATCGGACGTATGCGCTGCTCCTGCCGCAAGCGTTGTCGGAGAAGCAATGCTGGCAATTACATTAATTAATGCTTTCCTCGAAAAATTCGGCGGTGACAGTCTTATTGAGATGAAATCCAATTTTGAAAATTATAAAAAACTATATCAATCAAGGTAAAAAATGACTAAAAACATTGTCTTAATAGGGCTTATGGGTTCAGGAAAAACCACTATCGGCAAGAAAGTTGCCGAAAAATTAAACATGAAATTCGTAGATACTGATGAATTAATAACCCAAAAAGCTAAAAAGTCTATAAAACTCATATTTGCCGAAGATGGAGAACTTTTTTTTCGTGACCTCGAATCAGAAGTTATAAAAGAAGCTTCCGAACAGGAAAATATTGTTATTTCAACAGGCGGCGGCGCTGTCTTAAGAGAGGAAAACATAGATAATTTAAAGAAAAACGGGATTTTATTTCATCTTTTTGCTCCGGCGGAAAAGTTATTTGAAAGAATTAAAGATGATTCTGAACGTCCTTTAATAAACACCGAAAACCCCGTTAAAACGCTTAAAACAATACAGGACAACAGGGAAATATTTTATGGTCAGGCAGATTTCAAGATAAACACAGGTAAAACCTCCCCTGATGAAGCGGCTGATGAAATAATTAATCTTTTTGTTTCATAACCCAATTCTGGAGTTTCCTTTTTTCAGAAGGGTTTGGCAAAATTTTTCCGCTTAAAATCCCTGATAAAACTTCGTTTTTCAATCTTGTTTCTTCCGCTATTTTTAGCTGACTCAAGTTTTTTTCTTTTATTATTGTGAGTATTTCGTGAAAATCAAATCTGGCGACACTTTTATTCCTAATTTTCTTTATTTTAGAATATTCTTCAAATATTTCAACAGGCGGTTCTATAATTAATTTAAGTTTTAACCATATTTCAAACCAATTTTTACCTGTTAAAACAGCTTCATCAATTTCTTTATATTCCCAATTTTTAATAACATTGTCATTTTCCAACTTATAAAGTGCATTTTCAAGCCTATCTCTAATGGCTTGAGGTCTTTTAAGTTTATTTTCCTCTCCAATTTGGTTTAACAACGTGTCAATTGTAAGAGGAACAAGAAAATCAGCTTTATTTTGCCTACTCCGCCAAATCCATGCCAAATAATTCCCGATTCGTTTTTCCCAAAAATTTCTGTAATGATCATATTCCGCTATTTTTTTATGGATCAAACCTGTCTTGGCAGCCGTCCCTCTAAGAGTTACAGCCAAGATTTCACCTGCTTTTACATGAAAATAATAATCATTATCTTTAGAGTTTTCTATATAAATTAGCGGGCTTTCTCCGGTATAAAGCTCATAATTCCTTTTTCCATTAACATCAATGACCGGAATATAAGCATTTGAGATATTTATTTTAAGATTCGCCAATAATTTCAAATGTTCTAAAATTTCTTGTCGCTGAGAATCCTTATATCCGCCTCGTATGCCTTTTTGATTTTTGCTTGCCCTTTTTCCTCTTATAAATAACAAATCATCAATGCTCAATAACGTTTCTATATCAGAAGTTTTAGATTTTTCTAACAGAATATGGATTACCCCGTTTAATACATCGACTGTTAAATCATTCATTCTTCTTATCTGATGCAAAATTTGAGTATTTATTTCTTCTTCACTATCACTTTTAAAAACATAATGACCATGACTTGTTATTTTTTCCGCAATAATACCTTCTTCTCCGGAAAAAATATTGTCTTTCCCTGAAGTCATCAATCTTCGCAGCTCCTGAATAAACGGAGCCGTTGCGAATTTCAAATAATCGGGAATATAATTTAAAGTTTTTTGGTTATAAGGTTTTTGGCTTTTATTTAGTTGTGGAAATAATTTTGACCACACTGATTCAAATAAAACACTCATAATTTCAAGAGAGTGAACATTTATTTTTTCTAAATCAAGTTTTATACTTAATTTAATACTGTTTTCATCAACAGAATTAAAGTCTATAAAAGCTTTTCCTGAAATCACATTTTCTTTTTCAAAATTTACAGCGTAATTTTTAGAAGAAAATAACTTGTTTTTTCTCACTATAGAAAGCGTTTTAAGATATTTTTTTTCAAAATCGCTTAACTCATAAATAAAATTACACTCCGGGTGCTGAAAAGATGGTTTTATTTCAGGATTTTTTAATACTTCAGACGCCGTAAGACAAAAACAAAAACACCCCAATGCTTGAGCAATAACATTAATTATCTCAAAGCCTTCAGGTTCTTTTTTATAAGTATTTACGTATTCTTCCAACGGAAAACTTATTATTTTGCAATCATCACAAGAAATATAACTGTCCATCCACTCCTGCCTAAGATAAAAGATAAAAAATTAAGAATTTTAGAAAATATTTAAAGTTTATATTAATATTTATTATAAATTATTAATTAAAGTTTTACTATAGGTTTATTAAAAAAATGGTTACCGACGCAGACAGCGAAATCATAATAGATTTTAACAAAGCCTTAAAAACAATTATAGACAATAAAAAACTTATCTTTGTCTGTTTTGTAATTGCTATGAGCATAGGAATTCTTTTAAATTTTATACTGCCAAAAAAATACGTGTCAGAAGCAAAAATCCTTGTGAAAAAAACCGGTTCAACAAATTTATCCTATATAAATCCCTATGTAATTCCTGAAACCATAGAAAGCAATAATTACAACAGATTTTTTGCCGTTAAAAATTCTTTAAATGAAGAAATTGAAATAATAAAATCCCCTCTTGTCATTGACAATACGATTAAAGAAAACGATTTAAAATATGATAACGGTTCTGCAAAAGGGTCTTACCTTACTACGGAAGATTTTTTAAAAACAAACTTTAATATTTCCAAACTGAAAGACGCTGACATAATTTATATTTCGTATAAATCAAAAAATCCTGTGCTTTCATATAATATTGTAAACTCCATAATCAATAATTATAAGGTTATACAGGAAAATATAAATTTTGAAAAAGCTTCAAACGATACTGTTTTTCTAAAAAAAGCATGCTTAAAAACCGAAAAAGAATTAAATTTAAAAATAAATCAGTTAAAAAAATATAATAATCAAACAGAAAACTTCGCCGGCGGCTCTTCAACATTAAATTTAAGCATGCTTGGCTTTTATGACAAAAGATTTAAACAAAAATTAAAACAAATTTCCGATAATCAAACAAATTTCAAAAAACTCGAAAGAGAAATTACTCGAAAATCAGAAGATTTAGACACTTTAAAGAAAAAACTTGAATGGAGCTCGCTGGTTGAAGAAATGTCAAAAAATACAACGAACATTATTATTCTTCAATCACCGAAAATTAAAGAAAAATATGCTTTTTCAGAACCCCAACCTCTGATAATATTTATTTTTTGTGTTTTTGGCTGGATTCTTATGTGTTTAATAACATTTAATTTTAGAAAAAACAAAATGTGATAATCCCCTAAAAAGCTATAAGAAGTTATCTTGTCAAAACCTGAATTGTCATTGCGAGGAGCTTGCGACGAAGCAATCTCATAATTAGCGCAATCATGCGATTGCCACGCTCCCATCAGTCGTTCGCAATGACAGATAATTTTAACCAGATAACTTCTAAACATTCAACAATTGAATACACTAAAAACAAATATGTTATGTGTAATATATACTTAATATTTCCGAAATACCGAAATTATTAAGAAAAATAACAAAGTTTCTTATTTCAGAATATCTTTTTGTGTTTTCAAAATAAGCATATACAAAGTTATAGTCATCCGATAGCCCTTTATAATGGCTTTTTACTGCCAAAATAAAAATAATAACTAGCCATGTTTAGATTATTGACATATAATTTATATTAGAGATGTCGAAGTATAAAAAATAATTTAAAAAAAGGATATTAAATATTTTTATTTAATACTATAATTTAAGTGTTTTTTAATACTGAAATTATAATCAATTTTTTAGTAAATAAATATTATCGAAAGGGAAAAATCATGCAAAACTCCAGAAAAGGTTTCACACTGGCAGAAGTTCTTGTAACTCTCGCTATTATCGGTGTAGTAGCAGCCTTAACAATCCCGACTCTTATTTCAAGTACAAACGCTTCAAAATTCACAACAGCACTGAAAAAAAATCTATCGACGCTCAACTCTGTATTGCAGACAAACTTAGCTAATAATGACATGGGCGCTTCAGATACAGACATTACAACTGCTACTACTCTTGCAGCATGGTTTATTACCGGTGATGCTACTGCAACCGCAGGTACTGATGCACCAACTAATTTAAATGTATTAAAATGGGCTGCGTCTGATCCAACCAGTGCATGGCTGACTGACGGCACAAGATTAACTTTTTATATGACAGCCGGTTCTACCACCGGATGTGCCAATGAAACAGCTGATGATTTTACTATTGCTACTGCCGGAGCTTGTTATGTTATGGTTGATACAAACGGAGACAAAAAACCAAACTCAACTGCAACAGATGCCGGAGATGGCGCAGCAGATGTATGGGTTCTTGGTATAACCCCAAATAGCGTAATTCCTGTTATTTTAGACGGTGCTACTGCTGATCTTCCTACAATCGATGTAAACGGCGGTACTCTTGATCCGGAATATGATACTAATATAGCTGACACAAACCAGGCTTCATATGCTGTTATGACTGGTGCTACATAGACTGCTTAATATAAAAACTGTTCAAATAATTTAATAAACAAAAAAGAAGAAGAAAATAATAAATTTTCTTCTTCTTTTTTTATCAGCTATTATCAAAATTTATAAATTGAATTATAATAATCCTAAATTAAAAAATAAGAGAAAATTATGCAAAATTCCAGAAAAGGTTTCACATTGGCAGAAGTTCTTGTAACTCTCGCTATCATCGGTGTAGTAGCTGCCTTAACAATCCCTACACTTATTTCAACCACAAACGCTTCAAAATTTACTACAGCATTGAAAAAAAATATATTAACCCTAAACTCGGCATTGCAAATAAACTTTGCTCTTAACGAAATAAATGCGTCAGATCCAAGTATTGTTTCTGACGCGACTTTAGCAGCATGGTTTATTACAGGTAGTGCTACAGAGACAACACCTTCTAATTTAAATATATTACAATGGACTGCTGGTACTAATAATGCATGGTTAACTGACGGTACAAGATTATCATTTTTTCATACAGGTGCCGGTACTGGTTGTGCAGAGGCGACAGCAGGTGCTTTTGATCCAACAGACGCTGATATGTGTTATGTTATTGTTGATACAAACGGAGATAAAAAGCCAAATGCAGTAGCTACAGATGCAGCAGATGGCGCTTCAGATTTATGGATTCTTGGCATAACACCAAATAGCGTAATTCCTGTTATTACAGCAGCAGCTACCACTACTGTTGCAGCACTTGATGATATTAATGGTAATGCGATGGTGCCTGTCTATACAGAAATTGGTAATGCCAACAGAGCTTCATACGCTGTTATGACAACCGGTGCTACATAAATATTGCTCTTTATTAAGAACTTTCCATTGTTCTATTGATTGCATTAATTCTGCTTAATTGATATATTTAAAACATGAATGATTTAGAAGAATTTTACAAAAAATTAAAGGGTAAAAACAATGACTCACTATGAAATTATTAGTATTATCGCTGCTTTAATTATGCTTATTGGTTTTATTTTTCTCGGTTATTCAACTTTATATCCGAAGGGTTATAAATACCATAAAGAACTGTGGGCAGAGTTAAATAAAAAATAAGTTTTTAAAAATTTTAATAGGAAAAAATATTATGTCTGAATTAAAACATATTTATATTTCTGAAATAGCAAATTACGAAGGTCAGGATGTCTGCCTGAAAGGCTGGCTTTACGGAAAAAGATCCAGCGGAAAACTGCATTTTCTCCAGGTAAGAGACGGTACAGGAATAATTCAAGCGGTAATATTTAAAGGTGATGTTTCGCCCGAAGTTTTTGAAATCGGTGATAAAATTTCTCAGGAAACCTCTATCGAAGTTTACGGAACAGTTAAAGAAGACAAAAGATCTGCTATAGGCTTTGAAATTGGAGTTAAGGATATAAAAGTCGTGGGAGAATCCCATGATTATCCGATTACTCCTAAAGAACATGGTGTTGCGTTCCTCATGGAAAACAGGCACCTTTGGCTAAGATCGCCAAGACAGCATGCCATAATGAAAATCCGAAATGAAATTATAAATGCCGTCAGAAATTACTTCAATAACAACGGATTTTTACTGGTAGACGCGCCTATATTCACCCCCGCAGCCTGCGAAGGAACCACAAACCTGTTTGAAGTAAATTATTTTGACGAAAAAGCTTATTTAACCCAGAGCGGTCAACTTTATATGGAAGCAGCAGCAATGGCTTTCGGAAAAGTTTATTGTTTTGGACCGACTTTCAGAGCGGAAAAATCAAAAACCAGAAGACATTTAACGGAATTCTGGATGGTTGAACCGGAAATGGCTTATTTTGATTTACAAATGGACATGGATTTAGCGGAAGACTTTGTGGAATACGTAGTTCAGCAAGTTGTTACAAACAGAAGAAAAGAACTTGAAATTCTCGAAAGAGATGTTTCAAAACTGGAAAATATCAAAAAACCTTTCCCTAGAGTCACGTATGATGAAGCTATTCAGATTTTAAAAGATGCGGGAAAAGAAGTTGAATGGGGCGATGACTTTGGCGGTGACGAAGAAACAGTTATTTCCGAAAAATTTGATAGACCTGTTCTTATTCACAGATACCCTGCCGAATGCAAAGCTTTTTACATGAAACAGGATCCCGAAAACGCCAAACTTGCTCTTTGCGTTGATATGATTGCTCCTGAAGGCTATGGAGAAATTATTGGCGGAGGACAAAGAGAAGAAAATCTTGATGTTCTTCTCGGAAAAATAAAAGAGCATAATCTTCCTGAAGAAGCTTTTTACTGGTATTTAGATTTAAGAAAATATGGAACTGTGCCTCATTCAGGTTTTGGTCTCGGAATTGAAAGAACTGTAAGTTGGCTTTGCGGTTTGCATCATGTACGTGAAACTATTCCTTTCGCACGCCTTATGGACAGAATCAAACCTTAAAAATAAAATACCCGGTGCTTTGTTAACTAAGTTTTAGAGGTTATATTTTTTCCATCGCTTGTCCTCGAAACTACGTTTCTGCGGAGGCTCCTGCAAAAACATAACCTCCTTCAACCGGACAGAATTAACTTAACAATGTACTAAATACAAGCATACGGAATATTTACAAAATATCATGCCGAACTTCGAACATTGTAACAAAAATGATCCAATGTTCGAAGTATTTTTAGAATAAATTTCTTTATAGTTCAATTGTAAAAGAGTTGTAACATTACAGGTAGAGAATATAAATACTATTAGCATATTTTTTTTTCTTATTTTAAAATATATGGATATTTATATTCTCTATCTCTGGAAAAGGATTATTAATTTATGTCACAAGATATTAAAAATTTCATTGATGATATGCCCAATATTCCTTCTATGCCATTAATTGTATTGAATTTGCTCGATCAATTAAACAAACCCGAACCTGATATTATAAAATTATCTGCAACAATCTCAAAAGATATATCCTTAACAGTTCAATTATTAAAACTTGTTAATTCTGCTTATTTTAGTTTTTCTTCAAGAGTTAATAATGTTACTCAAGCAGCCGTATTACTTGGCTTAAACAGACTGAGAACTTTAATTATAAGTTCAGCAATAAAACCTATGATAGTAACTATATGTGGAAAAGAGTTATGGGAACATTCCATCAGATGTGCTGTAGGATCTGAAATAATTGCTAAAAGCTTAAATGATAACAGAAAAGAAGAAGCCTTTATTGCCGGACTTTTGCATGATGTAGGAAAAATAGTTCTGGAATTATACAACAGTAATTATGCAAGGGAAGCTCATAATCAATTTTTACTGGGAAGAGAAAGAATAAGTATAGAAAAACAATTATTTGGTTTTGCACATACTGAAATAGGAAAAGAATTAATTTCCAAATGGAATCTGTCCAATGATATCGGTGAACATATTAATTTTCACCATAATCCAATTCAATCTTCTGACAAATTAATTACAAGTTATGTTTATGTTGCTGACAGACTTGCACAAGAAAATATTATGTATCCGATTATTGATCCGGAAATTTCCGAAAATCTTGATTTTGAAGTTTCTGATCCTATAATTTTAAAAGAAGAAATTTTTACGGCATCCCAGCCGATTATTGATGTTTTTTCAGGCAAAACAAATATTAAAACTATCTATAAAGCTGGATAAACTTCTTTTCCTTTAACATTCTGCTACTCCTTTCGTTTTTTTATTGTAAAAAAATGTTGCAATTCTATTTAAAATTCAAATGCGCTCTTTGACCTATTGAGAATAAGTTTAAAGTGTTATATTTTTTAAATATACTAAGGGAGTGCTAAAATCTTGATAAATACGGAAAAGTTTCTGGAAGTAGCAAAAGAAGCAGCTTATGAGGCTGGAGAAATACAACTTTCATACTTTGGAAAGAAAAAAGAAATTTTTCACAAATCCAGCGAATTTGATCTTGTAACACATGCGGATAAATTGTCTGAAGAAAAGATTGTGTCAATCATTCAGGCTAATTTCCCTGATCATGACGTTCTCGGGGAAGAGTCAGGCACTCATGGGGAGCATAAATCAGAATATTTGTGGGTGGTTGACCCTTTAGACGGCACCACCAACTTTGCGCATAATTTTCCTCATTTTGCGGTGTCTATAGGGCTCGTGAAAAACAGTAAAATTTTTATGGGTGTTGTGTATGATGTTTGCAAGAATGAGCTTTTTTGGGCAGCAGAAGGAACCGGAGCTTTTCTTAATTCTGATCCTATTGAGGTAAGTCAAATAGCAGAACTGAAAAAATCCCTGCTTGCTACAGGATTTCCTTGTTCAAAAGAAAAAACGCTCGAAGAAAACTTTGTATATTTTAAGGAATTTGTTTATAAATCTCAGGCAGTCAGAAGACCGGGCGCGGCTGCACTTGATCTTTGTTATGTGGCAGCAGGAAGGCTTGACGGATTTTGGGAGTTGAATCTTGCACCATGGGACGTAACTGCAGGAACTTGTATAGTTAGAGAAGCAGGAGGAAAAGTTACCAACTTTGATTCGGAAGACTTTAACCCTGAAATTAAAAACATAATTGCCTCAAATTCGCTTATTCATGAATATATGAAGGAAACGTTATTTGCGAAGCGGGAGTGTTTATAACGGAAACGATGAGTTTTCGTTATAAAAAACTCATTCTTTATTTTTCTGCAAAGAAAAAATACATAACCGGACTAATTAATATAAGTATTGCCAAACAAAACAATAAGCGGTTAATATCATATATAGATACTTAGGAGTGATAGGGGAGTAAAATGAAAAAAAGCTTATTTATAATATTTTTAACAGCATTGCTTGTTTTGTGGACAAATTCAAGTCCTGTATTGGCGCAAGCTATGGTTGTGCGGGAAAATGAAAGCAATCAATGTATAAAAACATCACGTATTAAAATAAATTCCATAAATCCTACACCTGAAACAAACCCGTTAGGGGCATATTACCCGGGATTTAGTGGTAATAACCAGCTTGTTATTTATACTCCCGGTTTTGGAGAATATACAAATACCAATGAATTTGGTAAAGAAGCTATTGTAATAGAAGATAAAGTCTTTGGGTTCTGCGGTTCAAACTGTTACATTCCTAAAAACGGTTTTATAATAAGCGGTCATGGTTCTGCAAAAAAATGGATAAATGAAAGACTAATGGAAGGCGCAATAGTAAAAATCAATCAAAATACCCGGATGTTGGAAAGTATTATAACTCCTGAAAGCTATTTATATAAAGCAGGTCAAAGGATAAACGATTCTAAAAAAGTTATAGTAGAGTATAAAAGAACACTTCCCGGTTATCAGTCTAAAATTTCCGAGAATTATCTAAATCAGGCAATACAAAAATATAATGAAGCCAGGTATATGCTTGATAAATCACAATATGAATCTGGCAGGGATCTTTCAAATTATGCACTTAAGATGGCTGACATGTCTTTTTATTATGCTGTTCCTGCTGTTCAAAATGAGCTTCATGGTGTATGGTTAAGACCGGTAGAAAGAAATCAGTCGGAAATAGTTAAAACACTCGACAGGCTTAGAAAAACAGGCATAGATAATATATTTTTAGAAACATATTATCAGGGTTATACTATTTTTCCGAGTTCAACCATGGCTACTTATGGTATTAAGGAGCAAAGACCCGAGTTTGAAGGCTGGGATCCTTTAAAAGTGTGGGTAAATGAAGCCCATAAAAGAAACATGAAGGTTCAGATCTGGTTTCAGACATTTTATGTTGGCAATGAAAACATATCCAGAAATTCAAAACATACACTTTCGGTTTATCCGGAGTGGGCGAACTATCAAAGAAAGAATGCTGACAGTAATAAACCTATGCCTTCTATAAGTGAGCATAACGGTTATTTTCTTGACCCTGCAAATCCTAATGTTCAGAAGTTTTTAACGTCGCTTCTTACGGAAATTACTACTAATTACAACATAGATGGTTTAAACATTGATTATATAAGATATCCTAAGAGTTTATCACAAAATTTTTCAGGTTATCTTGACACAACTTGGGGTTATACAGCTTTTGCAAGAGCTGAATTCAAAAGCCAGTATGGTAAAGACCCTGTAGAACTTGAGTTGTCAGATCCTTTAATGCCTAAATGGGTTGCTTACAGACAGGACAAAGTGACTGATTTCGTTTCAAGACTTCGTTCAATAGTAGGCGACAAAAATATAATGATTTCAACTGTAATCTTCCCCGGACATCAAGATACAGCGACAACAAAATTACAAAACTGGCCTGTATGGGCGCAAAGGGGTTATATTGATGCGTTTACTCCTCTCATAATGAGTAGCGACAAATATATGGCAGGCAATTCTGTTAGAGAAATCCGCAGTCTTGCAGGAAATAATGTTTGCATACTATCAGGATTGTTTGAGCCTTTTACCGCAGGAAGTCCCGCTGATTTAATAAGTCAAATTGCTTCTGTAAGACAAGAAGGGTCTTCAGGAATCATTCTTTTTGATAATGCGCATATTTCTGATGATTTTATTGAAGCTTTAAGCGCGAGAATTCTTAGAAAAGACTGACATTGTCATTGCGAGAAGTTGTGAAGCCCCGACATGGCAATCTATTTGTCGGTGAATTGACTTAAACAATAATTTCAGCATATTTTAATTTGAATAAATAACATTTATAATTTGAGAATAAAACATGTACATACATCCATACAACCATTAATGAAATCTTTATGCCTACTTTTTCTCAACCTTGTGCAAAACTATTGCATTCTTTTTGCGTGATGTAAAATATTTGGTAGTGGATAAATAAATACTGCTATGTCATCCTCAGCGAATAAAACGAGCGTGATGATCTGAAATACATTAACATGGTAGATTCTCACGCTTCTGTTGGTCGCTGAGAATGACAATTCAAAATCAATAGCAATTTAACCACTGCCAAATATTTATAAGAGTAAGTGTTGAGGAATTAATAATGTTAGATACAAAACATTGTTTTAAAACAGTTAAAGAACTCAGGAAAGCGCTTTTAAACAGAGAAATTTCTGCTGTTGAGCTCGTTGATGAATCATATAAAAGAATCGGGGAAGTTGAAGACAAAGTTGAGTCTTTTATTTCCCTGACAAAGGATTTAGCTTACAAAACAGCTAAAGAAGTCGATGAAAGAATAAAAATCAAGGATGATCTTCCGCCTCTTGCCGGAATTCCTATAGCTATTAAAGATAATATGTGTACAAAAGGCTATCATACAACCGCCGGAAGCAAAATACTCGAAAATTTTATTCCTCCGTATAATTCTACGGTCGCCAGAAAACTTGAAGAAAATTTCATTCCTTTGATAGGCAAGGCAAACTGTGATGAGTTTGCAATGGGAAGTTCCACCGAAAACAGTGCCTTTAAGAAAACAAAAAACCCTTGGAATCTTAACATGGTACCGGGAGGAAGTTCCGGCGGTTCCGCTGCGGCTGTATCTTCCGGCGAATCCGTAATTTCTTTAGGTTCAGACACAGGCGGAAGTATCAGACTTCCTGCAAGTTTTTGCGGAATTGTCGGGATGAAACCCACTTACGGAAGAGTTTCAAGGTTCGGACTTATTGCATACGCAAGCAGCCTTGACCAGATTGGTCCTATGGGAAGATGTGTGGAAGACGTGGCGCTTACGCTTCAAGCAATCAGCGGTCATGATAACATGGATTCAACCTCAATAAACCTGCCTGTCCCTGACTACACATCCACCTTGAAAAAAGATATAAAAGACCTGAGAATAGGTGTAATCTCCGAAATGCTCTGCGATGGAACAAATCCCGAAGTTAAAGAAGCTATACTCAAGTCTATAAAGGTTTACGAATCTCTCGGTGCAAAAATTGAAGAAATTTCCATACCTCACAATCAGTATGCGATTGCTACTTATTATGTTATTGCAATGGCGGAAGCCAGTGCGAATCTTGCAAGGTTTGACGGTGTAAAATACGGATACAGAGCAAAAAATACCGAAAACATTATGGAAATGTATCTAAAAAGCAGATCAGAAGGTTTCGGAGAAGAAGTTAAATCAAGAATTATGATAGGAACTTATGCTTTAAGTTCGGGATATTATGATGCTTATTATAAAAAAGCACAGCAGGTCAGGGCTTTAATCAAAAAAGATTTCGACAAGGCATGGGAAAAGGTTGATTTGCTACTTTCGCCCGTTTGTCCAACCACAGCTTTTGAACTTGGCGCAAAAATTTCCGATCCGTTAAGCATGTATCTTATGGATATTGGAACGATTACCGCCAATCTGGCAGGGCTTCCCGGAATTAGTGTTCCTTGCGGATTTGACAGCAAAGGACTTCCTGTAGGTGTTCAACTTCTCGGTCCTGCATTATCGGAAGAAGTTATGTTGAGAGCTGCATACAATTTTGAGCAGGCTACAGATTTCCATACCAAACATCCTGAAATATAGACTGTTAAAACATATCTTTAACTTCTTCCAAAACTCTTTGTTTGGCAATATCTTTTCTGTATTTCATGCCTTCAAAATGGATTAAATCAATTGCTTCATAAGCTAAATCGCGAGCCCTGTGTTGTGTAGAGGCTTTTGTAACCACTGATAAAACACGTCCGCCACTTGTAAGAGTTTCTTCATAAATATTTTTTATGGTGGCAGCATGAAAAATTTGTACGCTGTCATCGTCGATTTCGTCAAGACCTTCAATTAGTTGACCTTTTTTAAATTTGTTGGGATAACCTGAAGAAACCAGATTTACACAGACAGAATGCTCTTCACTTATATTCAAAAACTCGTAATCATCGGATAAAGCACCGATAGAAGCTGAATACATTACGGCAAACAAATCATCATTTAAAAGAGGAAGTATTGTTTGGGCTTCCGGATCGCCAAAGCTAACATTTATTCCAATAAGATAAGGATTATCCTTATCATCTATGATTATATTTGCTTTTAAAACTCCGCAGGAATTCATTTTTTCGGAATTTAAACCGTCAATCAGAGGAAAGAAAATTTTATGGGCAATTTTTTCTTCAAGTTGTTCATCCAGATAAGAAACAGGCGCATAAGCCCCCATGCCTTCCGTTAAATAACCGCTGTTTGCTTCCTCTGATTTTTTGTATACATAAGCGGAAGAAAGGGGCAAGGCATTATAACCGTCCGTTATCACATGAAAAGTAATATGTTTGCCAATAATAAAATCTTCTATAATTATGGGTTTATATAAATTATTCATGCAAAATGTTATTGCATTTTTGGCTTCATTGAAAGATTCACAAATTATTGTTCCGGAGCTTGGTGATCTGCTGTCAAATTTTAAAACAAGCGGGTATTTGGCTTTTCTTACGTGTTCAATTGCCTGAGCTTCCTTGTCATAAGTCCCAAAAGGAGCTGTCGGGATTTTGTATTTGTGGAAAAATTTCTTAGCAAAACCTTTATTTTTTTCGATTTTCGAGAAGGCAATCCCTGCTCCAAATACAGGAATATTTTCTACTCTTAATAAATCGGCTATTCCTGAATTTATGGCGGTGTCGGATTCTACAACCGTTAAATTGATTTCATTGGTTTTTATGAAGTCCAGCAGGTTCTTTATATCGTCTTCCCTGATGTCAACAAATTCGGCAAGGTTTTTTATACCCGCGTTTTTAAAAGTGCAGAAAATTTTCTCCACAAGAGGACTCTGGGAGAATTTCCAGATAATGGCATGTTCTTTTCCGCCTGAACCTAAAACTAAAACTTTCATACAAATCTGCTTTCAACCGAATACAAATTTAATTATAACAACAAATTGTTTTTTGTAAATTTTTGTTGCAAGTGAAACAAATCTGTGTCAATTTTTTGTATTCAGGAGATTTATATAAGTGTGTTTATTAAATTAAATTTAAAAATTTATAGGAGAAACAAAATGCAAACAATAGGATTTAATGTTCAAAAAAACAACAGCCCTGCTTTTGGGTGTAAATTCAATAAAAATAGTGTTCCTTGTGCCTGTGATAGGTTATTTACCGGTTTATTAAAAAACGGTATTAGTGAAGAAAATGCGGATAAATATTTAAAAGAAAAAACAGCGCCATTAAAAGCAGGGCTTTTCAGAAAGGCTCGTTCTCATGAATCAATGGCTGAATATGAAGAAAATCAATTTCAGAAAGATCCTATTGGGGCTATAATATCATTTTTTAAAGACAGCGGCGGTTGTGTCGGTTAATTAAAAGAAGTATTTAAAAGTAGTTATTAGAATTATTTAAAAAAAGAGGCATAAACATGCAAATTAATTCAACACAAAGAAATTTAGGGTTTTCTGCAACACCGGCACAGCTTAGAGCGTATTTGAAATCGCCGCAAGCTAAAGAAGACGGTGTAAGACTTTCTCATCAAATCAGGCTTAAGGTGGATAGGAAACTTAGTCCACCCGGAAGAGACCTTTGTGTTTTTTTAACAACAGTCAAAAAAGGTAGTCGACCATTCCCTAATGTAAAATTAGGCGACAAGGATTTGGTTGTATATGGCACAAAACCTAAAGAAATGTTTGCTAAATTAGCAGAAAAAATTGGCGATGGTGTTCTTAGTTTTACAAAAAAAGTAAAAATTGGTTAATTATTAAAACAAAAAAACATGCAAAGGCTGTAGATTTATTCACAGCCTTTGTGTTGTATATGCTTTGTCCTTGCCATATAATTAGTGCATTCATTAAATTAATTGTCATGCTGAATCAAGTTCAGCATCTATCTATTTTGGAATTTAAGCTTAAAATTGTTTATCGGATAGATCCCGAAACAAGTTTGGGATGACATTAGAGATTTTTTAACAAACAGAGGAGCGTTCTGGATGGGAAATAAAAAAGTTTTCATAAGCGTTTATGATAAAGAAGGAATAGTAGATTTTGCAAGAAAACTTCAGCAGGAGTTTAATTATAATATTGTTTCAACGGGTGGAACCTATAAGGAGCTTAAAGAAAATGGAATTGCAGTAACGGAAGTTTCTGAAATAACAGGATTTACAGAGCTTCTTCACGGAAAAGTAAAATCTCTTCATCCTAAAGTTTTTGCAGGGATTCTTGCGTCAAGAACCCGTGAAGATGAGGTTAAAGAGCTTAAAGAAAACGAAATTGATACCATAGATATGGTTGTAGTTAATCTGTATCCTTTTGAAGAAGTTTCAAAAGATGAAGAAATGTCCATAGATGAGCTTTATGAGTATATTGATATAGGCGGAGTTACTTTATTAAGAGCTGCTGCAAAAAATTTCTTTAGTGTAACACCTGTTTTTTCTTCTGATATGTATGAAAAAGTCATCGAAGACCTTTATGAAAATGACGGAAATACAACTTATGAGCTTCGAAGAGAATTGGCTGTGAAAGCTTTTAGTTATACCGCATCTTATGATTCAGTTATTTCCGAGCAATTAGCAAAAAGATTATTGGATGAGTCGGAAGAAGAAATGCCTGAAGTCTTTAATTTAAATCTTGAAAAACTTCAGGACTTAAGATACGGGGAAAATCCGCACCAAAAGGCCGCTCTTTACGGAAAAACTTCAAATATAAAGTTCGAGGTTTTGCACGGAAAAGAGCTTTCTTACAACAATATAGTGGATTTAACTACGGCTTTAAATATTGTCAGCGAATTTATAGATGTTCCTGCCGCGTGTATTATTAAACACAATAATCCTTGCGGTGTAGCGCTCGGTACAACAATTACAGACGCTTATTTAAAAGCTCATTGCGGTGATCCAATAAGCGCATTTGGTGGAATTATAGGCGCAAATCAAATTATAACTAAAGAAATAGCAGAGCATGCCGTACAAATATTTTTTGAAGTTATAGTTGCTCCTGATTTTACTGAAGAAGCTCTGGAAATTCTCAAGTCCAAGAAAAATTTAAGGCTTGTGAAAATTCCTGTCAGTCTTTTGGAATACAGAATGGCGCAAAAACATACGGTAAAAGACTTGCCGTTTGGAACTTTAATTCAGGATGCCGACAAAGCAGAGTTGACAGCAGACAATTTTAAAGTTGCAACAACTCAAAAACCTACTGAAAAACAGATAGAAGATATGATTTTTGCCTGGAAAGTCGTAAAACATGTCGGTTCTAATGGAATAGTGGTTGCAAAAGACCTTAGAACACTTGGAATAGGAATGGGGCAGACAAGTAGAATTGCTTCTATAGAAATAGCTCTTAAGCAGGCATGTGATGAAGCTACCGAGGCAGTGATGGCTAGTGACGGGTTTTTGCCTGCTGTAGATAATATTTATGCGGCTGTGCAGTCAAGAATTGGGGCTATAATTCAGCCGGGAGGAAGCATAAAAGATTCAGACGTTATTGCAGAAGCCGACAGATATGATATTGCAATGATTATGACAGGGTTAAGGCACTTTAAACACTAAACAACTTGTACCTTGAAAATTTAATATATGGGCTAGGAAGTCCGTTCATTTCCTCCGGCACACCACTCAAAATGGCAGTTAACCGGAAAGGAGGTGATGCAAGTGGAAGTTAAACTCTCAATAAAAGAGCGAATAGCAATCTTACTAATACTACTCGCTTTAAAATTATTGTTTAACTAAAATAAAGGGCTTCTTATGGGATAGGGTGGCGACCCTGTCCCGCCCTGTATATTAAGTATTATAACATATATATAAAACTTTTAAAGAGGAGGTAACAAAAAATGATACTATTATACATAATAACAGTGATTCTGGCTTATTTGATAGGTTCGTTTCCCACAGGTTATATACTTGTAAAAGCCGTAAAAGGCATAGATATCCGCGAAGTTGGAAGCGGAAGTACAGGAGCTACAAACGTAAAAAGAGTTCTTGGGACTAAAGCTTATATTTTTGTTATGTTTGTGGATGCTTTGAAAGGGCTTTTACCTGTTTTAGCGGCAAAATATATTGATTCAAAAACAGGAGAAATTTTATCAAGCTTCTATATTTTGCCTGTATTGGTTGCTGTCGCGGTTATTATTGGACACAGTAAATCTGTATTCCTAAAATTCACAGGAGGAAAATCTGTTGCGTCTGGAGTCGGAACGATTCTTGGTTTAAATCCTCTTGTGGGGCTTATTACAATTATAAGTTGGGTGGTTTTGACTTATTTTACAAAAATCGTTTCCATAAGCTCAATAATAGTTGTTCTTCTTACTCCTGTATGGATGTTTGTATTCAAACAACCTTTAAGTTACACACTTTATTGTCTTTTAGGTGCGTTATATATTGTTTATCTTCACAAGGAAAACATAAAAAGGCTTATTTCCGGAAGTGAAAACAAAATCAGGAAGTAAAACTGATATTTTTACTGTGTTAATAATCAGTATTAGTAAGGACTTTTGTAGCGCAGGAAAATCCGGCATAATAAGCCGTAAGACCTTTCACACAGGCTCCGTTTCCTGCATTTAATGCATAATAACCTCCCTGATATCCGGCAGGCAAAATTCTTTCATCCAGCTCAAACTGGACAAGAAAGACATCTTCACCCATAGTATTGGGCTTTTTTCGTCCGTTAACATCTATAACTATATCTCTTTCTAAAGCAGTTAGTCCCCAGTTGAAATTTAATGTAGTTCCGTCAGCTAAAATAGCACAAGGTCGATTTTTCCATATATTAGCGCTTCCATCATTAGTTCCATCAAATTCCCACCTATCAGCAGAAGCGCAATTCCCCTGCTGATTCCAGGAAAATTCTTTTAAGCAATGCATATAATCACAATAAGCAATTCTCATTTGTTCAGAGGGGTCGGTGGCGGAAAAAGCATTATTAAGGGAACCATAATCTTCTTTTATTTCAATTGCAGCTTGAGTTACGCTATTAAAAGTTTTTTTAAAGGATGCTTTGTATTGCTGTTCTTGAATATTTGTAATCAAGTCGGGAATCGTAAGGGAAGCCACAACACCTATAATTGTTATAACAAGCAGAACTTCCGCAAGAGTAAAACCCCGATGGGGGTTGTCATTGCGAGGAAGTCCGCAGGGCTGACGAAGCAATCGCAAAATTTTACTGATTATGAGATTGCCGCGCTCCCGTTGGTCGCTCGCAATGACATTTGGTATTATGCTTGATGCAAAGTGGTTTTTATGCCCAAATTGTCTGTCTGCCTGTGCATATGTTTTGCCTTAAAAACTATTATTTACTTATTATAAATCATGTTTCCTGAAAATATAACATTTTAATATTTTCTGTCTTTGATTTAATATGTATAAGAGTATTTGGAATGTAATAGAGGTTTTTAATAAAAGATGAAATTAGCGGTTTTAGGTGCAGGTAGTTGGGGTTTATGCCTTACAAAGCTTTTAAACGACAATTTTGAAGAAATTCATCTCTGGTCAAGAGAAGAAGATCTCACAGAGGAACTTCTTATGACAAAATCAACAAGATTTCCTTTTGAAATAAAGCTTGATGACAAAGTTCAGATAACTTCTAATCTTGAAGAAGCAATAAAAGACGCTAAAATTATACTGTTTGTTGTCGCTACGTCAGGGATAAGACCTGTTTGTCAAAAACTTAAAGAAGCAGGAATTACAAAAGACCAGATTGTTGTAAATGCTTCTAAAGGGCTTGAATTACCCGGTCTTTACAGGATGAGCGAAGTTATTTTGCAGGAATTGCCTGATAATAAAGTTGTGGTTCTTTCTGGTCCTACGCTTGCAAGAGAAGTGCTTAAAGGTCTTCCGACAGCGGCTTCTGTTGCAAGCACAGATATGGAAACAGCTGCTTTTGTACAGGAAAAGCTTACTGTTTCGGATAAATTCAGGCTTTATAGCAATAATGATGTTATAGGCGTTGAGCTTGGCGGAAGTTTAAAGAATGTTGTTGCTATTGCATCAGGATTTATTGAGGCAATGGGACTTGGAGATAATGCCAGAGGAGCTCTTTTGACGAGAGGTCTTTCTGAAATGGTTAGAATCAGTGTTGCTTTAGGCGCAAATCCAAGTACTTTGTACGGGCTTTCAGGAGTTGGGGATTTAATTGCAACCTGTAGCAGCCCGTTAAGCAGAAATTATCGCGTAGGATACCTTTTAGGTCAGGGCAAAAAGCTTGATGATATTCTTAAAGAAGTCGGGACAGTTGCGGAAGGCGTTAAAACTTCAAAAGCCGTAGTGGAGCTTTCTAAAAAACTGAACATAGAAACGCCTGTTTCAGAGGCAATTTATGAAGCTGTTTATACCGACATAAAACCCGAAGAAGTTGTTAATAAGCTTATGACAAGAAAATTAAAACCAGAAGATACTTATAAGCTAAGTTAGTATTTAATTTTAGTCACTAATTAGTCAAAATCATAATTCTGAGCGACTAAAGGATGACGTAAGAGCCTAAAGTGAAATAAAGCTTGATAATAAAGACATCTGGTGCTTTGATTCGGTAAAGCACTAGTGTTCAATTAAGTTAAAAATTTATGTTCTAAATTTTTTTCACGTCTTGAAGAAAAAACGAGAGGTGAGGAAATGAAAAATATTGATAAAATTTTACTGTTCTTATAATAATTTGATACAATTATAGATGCGAGAGGAAATTAAATACTCATGACTATAGAATATAAAAAAGAACTTGAAAAAATTAACCAAATCCTGCATCAGGTAAGAGGTTGTCTTTGACCCTGAATTGTCGCAAAAAAAGATAGATGAACTCGAAAAAAAGCTTCAGGCTCCTGATGTCTGGGATAATCCGCAGGAAGCCCAAAAGCTTGCGCAGGAATTAAGCGAGATTAAAAACAGCTTTGAAGAATATAAAAACTGGAAAACTCAGACTGAAGATGTGGAAATTCTTATTCAGCTTGCTGAAGAAGAACAGGATGAGTCTGTTTTCCCTGAAATAGAAGCAACTCTGGCAAAATTGACCTCCGAACTTGAAAAATGGGAACTTCAAAAAAAACTTGGAGGGGAATATGACATTTCTGACGCGATTTTAACCGTAAATGCAGGCGCAGGCGGAACAGATGCCCAGGATTGGGCTCAAATGCTTCTCAGAATGTATTTAAGATGGGCGGAATCAAAAGGCTGGAAAACCGAGATTCTCGACACTTCGGAGGGTGAAGAAGCAGGAATTAAAAGCGCAACCATAAAAGTCAACGGAAAATATGCTTACGGCTACGCAAAAGCAGAAAAAGGGGTTCACCGATTAGTCAGGATTTCTCCTTTTAATGCTAACGGAAAACGTCAAACAAGTTTTGCTTCTTTAGAAGTCAGTCCTGTCGTTCCTGATATTGAGTCAAAAGTGGAAATTAATCCTGATGAGATAGAAGTTGAAACAATGCGCGCAGGCGGTGCAGGCGGTCAAAATGTGAATAAGGTTGAGTCGGCTGTCAGGATAATTCACAAGCCAAGTGGAATTGTTGTAAAATGCCAGCAGGAACGCTCTCAACTTCAGAATAGAGAAAACGCCATGCAGCTTTTGGCTTCTAAACTTCTTGCATTAAAACAGGCAGAACACGAAAAGAAAACCTCGGAGCTTAAAGGCGAGGCGATGGATGTGAATTTCGGAAGTCAAATAAGGTCTTATGTTTTTCATCCGTACAGTCTGGTAAAAGATCACCGTACAAACTATGAAACAGGCAATGTTGACGCTGTCATGAACGGTGAAATCAACGAATTTATTGAAGCATACTTGAAAAAATATTCATGAAAAAGTAAATGATAAATGGACAAAACAGAAACAAAAATGGCGAGCGAGTCCGCGAAGCGGACGGAAAGCGAGCCAAAAAACTAACTCTAGCCCCCTCCCTTGAGGGAGGGGGTTGGGGGTGGGTGCAAGAAAATACTTTAGCAATTTGAGTTAAATAAAGAAAACATGAAAAAATCCTCATTTAAAAATATTCTAAAAACCCTTCTATTATTAACTTTTTCAATTTTGTTTGTTAAAGCTTTTTTTATTGAGCCGGATAAAATTATTGTTCATAAAGTAACACTTAAGCTGAATAATTGGGATAAAAAACACGATAATCTTAAAATAGCGATAATTTCAGATATTCATTTTGGCGCACCTTTTATAAATGCTGAAAAACTGGAGAAAATTGTAGAATTATCCAACAAAGAAAATCCTGATTTGATTTTGTTACCGGGAGATTTTGTAAGTAATGGGGTTATTGGTGAAAAATTTGTAAATCCGAAGCTGGTAGCAAGTATTTTATCAAAATTAAAATCTAAATACGGTATGATAGCTGTTCTTGGAAACAATGACTGGGGATATAACGGTAAGAAAGTAACTATGGCTTTAGAAAATAAAAAAATAACAGTACTGGAAAATAATGCCAAAGAAATAATTATTAACGGGAAACCGCTGTGGATTGCGGGAGTTGCGGATTTAATAAAAAGATTTCCTGACATTGATAAAGCATTAAGTAAAATAAACGATAAAACACCTGTTTTATTGCTAAGTCATAATCCTGATGTTTTTCCGTTTGTCCCAAACAGGGTAAATTTAACTATAGCTGGACATACTCATGGCGGACAGGTTAATCTTCCTTTTGCGGGAAGGTTAATTGTACCATCTGGATTTGGTGATCGTTACGCTTTCGGTCATATTCATGAAAATAATAAGGATTTATATGTCAGTACAGGTATTGGAACAAGTATGATTCCCGTAAGATTTGGTGTCCTGCCGGAAATCGACATTTTAACGATTAAAAACAGATAGTCTGAAAAATCATTTTACACACATAATGTTAATTAAAGTTTACAAAGAAATTTTAATTAATGAAGTTTTGATTATGTTTGAAATAAACTTTAAAAAGGGGTTTTGTTTAAGCGTTTGTTTTGAGGTTTTTGATGAAAATAGTTGTTAACGCCCTATTTCTTACTCAAAAGATTACAGGGGTGCAAAGATACGCTATAGAAATATCTAAAGAACTTAAAAGAATTTTTAATGACAAAATAAAATTTGTCGCCCCAAAGAATATAATTCATCATGAACTTGCAGAATATCTGGATGTAGAGATTATAGGGAATTTTACGGGATTTTTGTGGGAACAGATTGATTTAAAATGTTATCTTTCAAAGAATAAAAATCCATTTCTTCTTAATATGCGTAATACTGCGCCTTTGCTTCATCCGAAAAACATTATTGTTATTCATGATTTGATTTTTATGAAAAATAAAAAATGGTTTTCGAAAAAATTTCCTTATATTTACAGGTTTTTTGCTCCGATTTTGTTAAAAAATGCGTTAAAAATAATAACTGTCAGCGATTTTTCAAAACAAGACATCATAAAAACTTTTAATATAAATCCTGATATGATAGAAATTGTTTATAACGCTGTTTCAAAGGAATTTCAAGAATATCCGAATGAGGGTTTTGAAAATAAATATGGAAATTATATTCTTACGGTTGCGTCCTTTTTAAGCCCGAGAAAAAATCTTTGCAGTATCATAAAGGCTTTTAATCGATTACAGGTTCAGAATTTGAAGCTGCTTATTGTAGGAGCGGAATTAAAACATTTTTCAGATCAAGAAATGCTTGATGAAATTAAGTTAAATGAAAATATTATTTTGACAGGATATGTAAATGATAAAATACTTGCAAATTTTTATAAAAATGCAAAGCTTCTGCTTTTTCCTTCTTTTTATGAAGGTTTTGGGATTCCTGCGATAGAGGCAATGTCTTGCGGGTGTCCTGTTGTAGCTTCTAATGTTACGAGTTTGCCGGAAGTTTGCGCGGATGCAGCTTGTTATGTTGATCCTTATAAGATTGATGATATAGCTAATGGAATGAATAAAATTTTAAATAATAGTGAATTAAGAAATGAGCTGATTCAAAAAGGTTATCAAAGACAGGCTGAATTTAGTTGGGAAAATTCTGCCCATAAGCTAATTAAAATTATTGAGAATATTGAAGCTTAGGTAATACGCCGATTTCAAAAAATGCAGAAATTTAGCAAAAAACAGCCGTAAGTGGATTGCCGCTATGATAGCATTCTTTGATAAATTCTTCATGTAAAACTTAATTTATAAATTCCTCATGGTGAGCCCAGGCGGAATGGTTATGAATACTTTCATGTGCCTCGCAGTCAACCTCAAACCATGTAACTTCAGGAAGCTTCCTGATTTCAGAAATAACATCTCTCAAGATGTCCTCAACGAATTTGGGATTATTATAAGCCTGTTCTGTCACAAACTTCTCGTCCTCGCGTTTTAAAAGCGGATAAATAGGACTGCTCCCGCATTTTTCTATTAATTCTATAAGATCTTCCAGCCATATAATTGCGTGAGGATCGTAGCAGATTCGAGCTTTTACTATGGTTCTCTGATTATGAGCGCCGTAATCAGAAATCTCTTTGCTGCAAGGGCAAAGAGTGGTTACAGGAACGGAAACGCCCAGTATAAACTTGTAATCCTGCTCGTTTAGAATCCCTTCAAAAGAACATTTATAGCCCATCTGACTGGAAAGCTTGCTTAAAGGAGCTTTTTTTTCTATGAAATATTTAAATTCAAATCTTACTTTAGCTTTTTTTGCTTCGAGTCGGGTTTTCATTTCCTGAAGACAGCCTTCGATATCAACTCCCAGTAGGTTTTTTTGTCCCCATTCGCAAAGGATTTCAATAAAACGCGACATGTGAGTGCCTCTATACTCTTTTGGGAGAGAAACACTCATCTTTGCTTTTGCGCTAACAACTTGTTCTTTGTCGTTCTTCCTCTGAATAATTAAAGGAACTTCGACATCCCTGACACCCACGCTCTGAATATCAATACCCCTGTCGTCTTTTGAGTTCTGGATGTCTTTAAGTTCTGAATAAGTCATTGGTTACAGCTTATGCTTCAAGTTCAGCATTTTCTGCAGCGTCAATATCATCAAATTCTTTTTGAAGTTCATCAAGTTCTTTTGATGAAAGTGCTTTTAAAAGTTTTTTAGCAGCGGCTTTTTGAATATTGAGAGGAGCAACTCTTAATAATTCGATAGCTTTAATCATTACAGGGTCGCTGTCATACCATCTGCTGCCTTTGCCCTGATATTTTTTTACTGTTTGATAAACTTTTTCAATAATATCGGATGCTATAACTTCCTGAAGCTTTAATATGAAGTCTGCAGCCATGTCTTTTGAATCATCGGGAGACATGGATAATAATTCCATTGCTTCGCTTAAAGTTGGGTCGTTGTCATACCAGCGACGTTGAGAAGAATCCATTTATTTTTCCCCTATAAATTTGTAAAGTTAACTTTTACTATCTAATTATAAAGATACCATGTAATTATAAAGTATAAAGTTTTTTTCAAGATATTTTTTCTTTTATAATATATATTTTTTTTATTTAAAATACTTTGCTTATAGGATATTGTTTAATTTTAAGAGATTTTTCGCTTTAATATATTATTATATTAAATGTGATATAAAATGAAATTATAGCATTCTCAGCGAAGCTTTCTCTGTCATTGCGAGGAGCAAAGCGACGAAGCAATCTAATTATTTATAAATTAATGCTCAAATTTGTTTATTAGATAGATTGCCGCGTCGGGGCTTTAGCCCCTTCTCGCAATGACAACAAACAGGTAAAATTTAAAAAGGGAAGATAAATGTCTGAAGTAGTAAAAACATGGACAGAATGGCTGAAAAATTCAAGATTTTCATATATGTCAGAAGAACAAAAGCAGCAAACACTTTTGTGGTTATCGCAAGTAAGAGACAAAGTTCTGGACAGGGCAAATTTAAAACAGGGCGATATTCTTATTGATATAGGAACAGGAAACGGGCTTCTTTCTTTCGGCGCTTATGAAAGACTAAAAGAATTAAACGGCAGAGTTATAGCCTCTGATGCTTTTATTGATTGTGTTGAAGAGTGTTATAAAATTGCAAAAGCCTGTGGAATAGATAAAGAAATGGATTTTATTCAGACAGACGCAACGGACACAAAACTTCCTGATAACTCTGTCGATGTTGTCGTTATGAGGTCAGTAATGGTGCATATTCTTGATAAATCCAAGGCAATAAATGAATTTTTCAGAATATTAAATCAGGGCGGAATGAGTTCAGGTCTTCCAGAGAGGCAAAGCCCCTCTTCAGACCTTTCGCTCCCGCTTCGCTGCGGACGAATTTCAATTTTTGAGCCTATCATAAGCAAAAATACAAAATATTATGAGCTTATGACTCCTGAAAATTATCCGAATTATCAAGTTTTGAAAGAAGCAGAAGATAAAATGACTTCTGATGAAACTGATCCGCTTATGAATTTTGATGAGGATTCGCTCAAGAAAGATTTTGAAAATGCGGGGTTTAAAAATATTGATATTGATATAGTGGTGCAGTCTTCGACTTATCCTGTTTCTAAAGAAATGCTTGATCCGTGGTTTAATACTCCTCCAAGTCCGGGAAGACCTACGGTAAAAGAAAAATATCTTCAATATCTTCCGGAAAACGAGGTAAACGAATTTATTGAGAGATTAAAACAGGATTTAGACGGCAGAATCATAACTATAAATTCGCCAACAGCTTATATTTATGCGGAAAAAGTATAGAAAAATAGACCTTTTAATGATAAAATTATTGTCAATTAACAATATAAGAGATTAAACATGCGTTTATTTTTAAGTTTTCTTAGCTG